>Ga0213879_10000029_pt1 | contig 49723 bp, 47 predicted proteins | sample VelepicoBEBS_R03_FD_161046 | JGI IMG/M metagenome (GOLD analysis project Ga0213879, IMG submission 161046) | Vellozia epidendroides bulk soil microbial communities from rupestrian grasslands, the National Park of Serra do Cipo, Brazil - BS_R03 | ecosystem: Environmental > Terrestrial > Soil >...
CCGCGGGTGCGGATCGCGATCGCCCACTGGTCTTCGCCTAGCATCTGAAACTCGAGCCGCAGGTTCGCCGGGTAGCTTGTCCCCCACGCGCCGCGAAAGCCGATGCGGTTACCGGTGAGCCACTGCGACTGCGGCAGCGTCCCGTCGGAGTCGCGCCAGCCCGGCGTGTGGCAGTCGTTGCAGTTTCCGATCAACACGAGATACCGCCCGCGCACGACTGCCCCGGCATCGGCGCGCGACGCGGCAGCGCGCGTCGCGCCCGGGGCGCCGAGGATGAGAGCGGGAAGAGAAGAGAGCGAAAGCAGCAGAGCGACGGCGGTTACCGTTTTCTTCACTACGCGCACCGCACCGTGACGACCGGGATGCGCGCGCGCTCGACGACCGCGGCCGCGACGCTGCCGAGGACGAGGCGCCCGATCGCCGAGCGCCCGTGCGTGCCCATGACGATCATGCAGCACTCGTGCGCGTCGATGGCGCGCAGAAGCTCGCCGGCCGGAAGGCCTTCGTGCACGGCCAGCTCGGCGGCGACGCCGCACGCGCGCGCGTACTTGGTCGCGGCCTCGAGCACTGTGTTGATGGGCAGGGAGTTCGGCGCACCGTCGAAGACGTGGATCAGCTGCAGCGCCATCGCGCGCGCGCCGGCCATGCCGATCGCAACCTCGAGTGCGGCCTGCGCCGCCGGCGAGTCGTCGATCGCGACGGCGATCGGTCCCGTTCGCATCTCGTCGTCCTCGTGAACCGAGACGACCGGAAGATCGGCGCGCCGGATCAGTCCTTCGGCGATGCTTCCCAAGATCGCGCGCGAAAGCCCGGTCCGGCCGTGGGTTCCGACGACGATCGCATCGGACCCGTTGCACCCGGCGAACTCGTCGATCTCGGCGATGCACGAGCCGTGCAGCACCCGGCAGTCCGACTCCAGCCCGTGCGCCGCGGCATCGTCATGGGCGTTGCCGCAGAAGATCGCCGCGTCCTCGTCAAGGACTTCGAGCAGCGGGCCGGGATCGACCGCGACGCCGTGAGCCGCGGGCGCCAGGACGGCCGCTGCGTCGACGACGCTGCAGAACGAGAGCCGGCCGCCGTCGCGGGCCAGCTCGATCGCGAACGTGACGCCACGCTGCGAGCTCGTCGAGCCGTCGACGGGGACGGTGATGTGCCGGAACACGGGTGTCATTTGCGGAGAGCATGCCAACTCCGTGTGACGGGCTCGTGAAGGTCCGGCTCGGAGTTCTTCGCGAGTCGTTCACGGGCGCACGTGAAGGAGGCCGCGGCTGAAGCGAGGCGCACAGGAACCCCAGCCCCGCCGTGGGGAAGCGGTGATGGTGACCACGAGCGCCGCGCGCACCGTGTTGCTCGTCGACGACGAGCCGGCGTTGGTCGACGTGCTGGAGAGCTATCTTCACGACGACGGCTTTACCGTCGTGCGCGCGAACGACGGGCCGACCGCGCTCGAGCGCTTCGAGCAGCACCGTCCGGACCTCGTCCTGCTCGACATCAACTTGCCGGGGTTACCGGGAACCGAGGTGCTGCGCCGGATGCGCGCGGTCCGCGACGTTCCGATCATCATGCTGACCGGCCGCGTCGACGAGGTGGACCGGGTCGTCGGCCTCGAGCTCGGCGCCGACGACTACGTCGGCAAGCCGTTCAGCCCGCGCGAGGTCGTCGCGCGCGTGAAGAGCGTGCTGCGCCGCACCGAGCAGCGCGACGGCTCGGCGGTTTCGCGCGAACGCCGCGTCGGCGGGATCGCGATCGATCCGGTCGCGCACGAAGTGCGCGTCGAAGGCAAACTGGTCACGCTCACGCCGACGCAGTTCAAAATTCTCGACGTCCTCGCCGCGCACGTCGGGCAGACGCTCACGCGCGACCAGCTTCTCGAACACGTCAGCGCCGACGGCGACGTCTTCGACCGCACGCTGGACCGCCACATCGCGAACCTGCGCGCGCGGATCGAACCGGATTCCGGCAGCCCGCGCTACATCATCACGGTGTTCGGCGTCGGCTACAAGATGGTCGTGCCCTCGTGAGCAGCCTCGTGCACGAGATTCGCAACGAGCTCGCGGTCGCGGTCGCGAACGTCGAAGCGTTCCGCGACGGCGTGCTCGAACCGACGCCGGAACGGCTCGGGACGGTGCTCGGCGCGCTGGAGCGCGTCGAGGCGCTGCTGGGCGAGCTGCCGCGCGGCGAACCGCGCTGAGCGCCCAAACGCTGCGCGTTCTCACCGTCAACGCCGGCTCGACCAGCCTGAAGCTCGAGCGGTACGATCTCTCCGCGCCGCTGGCCCCGCTCGCCGAACCGCCGGCGCCTGGATGCGCGTTGCAGAGCACCGAGACGGACGCGGCACTAGAGGCGATGTTGCGCGAAGACGTCGACGTTATCGCGCACCGCTTCGTGCGGCTTCCCGACGGTTCGCCGCCGGTGCTGGAGCTCGTCGGCGACGCCGCGGCGCAGCTCGCCGGCGCCGCCGGCGAGGCGCCGCTTCACGACCCGCGCGCGTTGCGCGCCGTCGCCGTCCTGCGCCGCCTGCGTCCGCGGTTGCGGCAGCTCGCCGTCGCCGACGGAGCGTTCCACCGCACGATGCCCGAAGCAGCGACGACGTACGCGCTCCCGCGCGAGCTCACCCGCGCCGGCCTGCGCCGTCTCGGCTACCACGGTTTGAGCCACGAGTACGCCGCGCATCGCGCTTGCGCGCTGGCCGGGATCGATCTCTCGCACGCGCGCGTCGTGACGGCGCATCTGGGCGGCGGCTCGTCGCTGTGCGCGATCCGCGGCGGCGCGAGCGTCGACACGACCATGGGCTACACCCCGCTCGAAGGGTTGCCGATGGCGACGCGCAGCGGCTCGGTCGATCCGGGTCTGATCTTGCACCTCCTGCGCGGCGGGATGACCGCCGGCGAGTTGGAGGAGATGCTGGAACGTCGATCCGGACTGCTCGGGATCTCGGCGCGCAGCGGCGACGTGCGCGAGCTGCTCGCCGCGGGCGAGGACCGCGACGCGCGGCTCGCGCTCGACGTGCTGGGGTGGCGGCTGCGCGCCGGGATCGGCGCGATGACCGGCGTGCTGGGCGGCGTTGATCTGATCGCGTTCACCGGCGGAATCGGCGAACGCGCGGCGAGCGTTCGCACCGCCGGCGCGCAGGGTGCGGCGGCCGCGGGCGCGCTGATCGACGAGGCGCACAACGCTGCGCTCGCCGGCGAAGGCCGAATCTCTGAGAGCCGCTCTCGCGTCGCGGTCTACGTCGTCGAGGCGCGCGAAGGCTGGCAGCTCGCGCGCGCTGCGTTCGGCTCGAGCTGAGTGCGGAACGCCGTGTGAACGGCGCCTTCGCAGGCCGTTCGCAGGGCGGCCGTACGGTAGTGCCATGGGAACCGCGACGAGCGAATCCGCGCGCCTCACCGGCTCCGAGCAGCTTGCCGCGCTCGACCGGTATTGGCGGACGGCGAACTATCTCGGTGCCGCGCAGCTCTACTTGCGCGACAACGTGCTGCTGCGGCGGCCGCTCGAAGCATCCGATTGCAAGACGCGCGTCCTCGGCCATTGGGGTACGCAACCGGGGCTGAACTTGATCTACGCGCATCTCAACCGGCTGGTGCGCGACCGCGAGCTCGACGCGCTGCTGATCGTCGGCCCCGGTCACGGGGCGCCGGCGATCTATGCGAACCTGTTCCTCGAAGGGACGCTCGGCGAGCTCGACCCGCGGTTCGCGCGCGACGAGGACGGTGCGCAGACGCTCGCGCGCGAGTTCTCCTGGCCCGGCGGGTTGCCGAGCCATCTCACCGCGCACACGCCGGGCGCGCTGCATGAAGGGGGCGAGCTCGGTTACGCGCTCTCGCACGCGTACGGCGCCGCGCTCGACGATCCGGAGCTGCTCGTCGCGTGCGTGATCGGTGACGGCGAAGCCGAGACGGGTCCGCTCGCCGCGTCTTGGCTCTCGCACGTCTTCGTCGATCCGGCGACGGCGGGCGCCGTGCTGCCGATTCTGCACCTGAACGGCTACAAGCTTTCCGGTCCGGCGGTCTTGGCGCGCGTGCCCGACGACGCGCTGCGCGCCTATCTTTGCGGGCTCGGGTACGAGCCGTTCGTCGTTCGCGTCGACGAGCACGAACGCGCCGACGAGCTGCACGCCGCCGTATGGCGCGCGTTCGACGCCGCGCATGACCGCTTGGTGGAGCGCCGCGCCGCGGCGCAGCGCTGCGCGGCTATCCCGGCACCGCCCGTTTTGGTGCTGCGCTCGCCGAAAGGAATGACCGGGCCGCGTGCGCTCGACGGCAAACAGATCGTCGACACGCCGCGTTCGCACGGGATCCCGATCTCGGACCCGGCCGGCAACGCGGAGCACTGCCTCGCGGTCGAGCGCTGGTTGCGTTCGTACCGCCCCGACGAGCTGTTCGACGAAGCGGGCCGGCCTGCGTACGACGTCCTCGAATGTCTGCCACCGCATCCTCGTTCGATCGGGCGCAGCACGCGGGCCAACGGCGGCACACGGCGCATTCCGCTGATCTTGCCGCCGCTCGAGCCGCACGCCGACGTCTGCGCGCTGCCGGGAACGGTCACCGATTCCGCGACGCACCGGCTCGGCGGCTGGCTCGCCGACGTCTTCCGCGCGAACGCGCACAACGCCAACTTCCGGCTCTTCTCGCCGGACGAGACGGCGTCGAACAGGCTCGACGGCGTCTTCGCGGTCACCGCGCGGGCGTGGGGATTGTCACGCGTCGCGACCGACGAGTCGCTCGCACCCGACGGGCGCGTGATGGAGATGCTCAGCGAGCACACCTGCGAAGGCTGGATGGAAGGCTACGTGCTCTCCGGCCGTCACGGCATTTTCGCTTCATACGAGGGGTTCGTCCCGATCGTCGACTCGATGGTCGCGCAGTACGCGAAGTGGCTGAAGATGGCGCGCGAGACGCCGTGGCGCAGGCCGCTCTCGGGATTGAACTTCTTGCTCACCTCGCACGTGTGGCGCCAGGAGCACAACGGCTACTCGCATCAAGGCCCCGGTTTCGTCAACACGGTGCTCAACAAGAAGCCCGAAGCCGTGCGCGTTTACTTTCCGCCGGACGCCAACACGTTGCTGTGCACCATGGAGCACGTGCTGGCCAGCACCAACCGCATCAACGTCGTCGTCGCGCCGAAGCAAGAGGCGCCGCAATGGCTGGCGGTCGACGAAGCACGCGCGGAGTGTGCCGCCGGAGCGAGCCGCTGGGCGTGGGCAGCAGACGACGAAGATCCGCACGTCGTCCTAGCCTGTGCCGGCGACGTCATGGCGCTCGAGACGCTCGCCGCTGCGGAGCTGCTGCGGGAGCTCGCACCGTCGCTGCGCGTGCGGGTCGTCAACGTGATCGATCTGCTTGCGCTGGCGCCGCCGGACGCGCATCCGCGGGGCCTGAGCGATCTGCGCTTCACCGCGCTGTTCACGGCCGATCGACCGGTCGTCTTCGCGTACCACGGCTATCCGCGCACCGTGCACGAGCTGATCTACCGCCGCCGGATGGCATACCGCTTTCACGTCCGCGGTTACGTCGAAGAAGGAACGACGACGACGCCGTTCGACATGGTCGTCCTCAACCGCGTAAGCCGCTACCATCTCGCGCTCGAGGCGTTGCGCCGCGCCGAAGAGGCGACCGAATTCCGGGCCCCCGAAACCGCCCGCACCTATTGCGACGAAGCGCTGGCACGGCACGCCGTCTACATCCGTGAACACGGCGCCGATCTCCCCGAAGTCGCCGGCTGGCGCTGGCGATCTTTTCGCAACGTTTGATCGCCGCGAATCCGCCTGACTCTTGGGATGACCTTCTCGCTCAGTCCAAGCGCTGAGTAACGTTGAGTTTGGCATCACGACGATTGGCACAGACAACCATCAGAGCGCCGAGCTGCCTTCAGCGACTGCCTGCAGGACCCGCCGTTCGGTTGAAGGCCGGGATATCCGCGGCCCGTGCAGAACGCCGCGCGCGAATGGAGTCGCCACCGCATAAGAAGTCGAGCAAGCGTTTTGCTGCGTTCCTGATCGTCGCGCTGCTCTCCGCCGGCAGCGCCGCCGCGGCGCAGTCGTACGAGACGCCGCCGCCGGCTCCGGTCCCGGCTCCGGCGGCGCCGCTGCCGCCGGCCGGCGTCGTTCCGGCCACCCTCGCGCTCGACGTGACGGGCTCGCCGGCGGCCGATCCGGCGTTCCTCGACTTGGAAATTCGCAAGGCGCTGAACCGCCAGATTCGGCCGACGCTGCGGCCCGGCGCGTCGATCGTGTACGGGCCGATCGTTCCGTGGCCGCTCTTTCCGCTCGCGGCGGGGACGCGCGCCGCGGTCAACGTCACGGTGACGATCACCGGCGACGCAGACAGCGCGCCGGTCAGCGGCGTTACGACCGTCGCGCTCACCAACGTGCCGGTCGCTGCGCAACCGCCGGCGGTGTTGTACTTGAGCGACGATCCGGAGTACGTGAACGGCGAGGGCGTCGTGTTTCGCGGAAGCGTCAGCGCCGAGCGGCCGGCGCGGCTCTACTACTATCACTCCGACGTCGGCGCACCGCGCGATCTCGACGTCGTGCTCACCGCGGCGACGCCGTCGCGCGTGGAGCTGACCGACTCCGGCGCGGGGCCGGACCTCGACGTGATGAGCGTCGGCCACGCGGTCACGCGCGACTACCTGCAGCAACGGCTGAGCGGCGAGGGAATCGTCGTCGACGTCGTGCCGGGCCGGCCGTTCGTGCTGCGCCATGCGCTGCTGCTGCACGGCGAAGTCGTCGCCGGAACCGCCGACGTGCATGTCCTCGCCGGCGGCGCCGTGGGCATCTCGGTCGTCGCTTCGCCGGCGGGAAGCCGTCCGGAGGCGTATCTGGGCGCGCCGCGCTTGCCGTACGACGGTCACCGCCGTCACGGCACGTTCGATCTGCGTGGGTACGGAGCGATCGCGGAAACCTATACTGCCGGCGGCCCGCCGGCGAGCGCGCAGTACGGCGGCCGTGCGACGACGCCGCGCAACCTCGACCCCAGCGACGACGGCCGCGACTACGGCGACTACGGCGTCGTCCACCGCATCACGTTCACGCTCGTCAACCCGACCGACGCGGCGCAGCTCGTCTACCTCTACGAAAAGCCGCTCGGCGGGCCGGTGCGCAGCAGCTTCTTCGTCGACGGCCAGCTGAAGGAGCTGGGCTGCGCGCGCCTCCCGCAGCCGTACCGCATCGCGAGCTACCAGCTTCCCGCGCAGACGACCGGGGCGACCACCACGATCACGATGACCGACGGCGGCTCGTTCTACCCGCTCGAGTTCGGCGTCACCGACGCGCCGCCGCAGCCGACGACCCCGCCGGTCGGTCATCCCGACGGCTGCTCGTCGAACCCGCCGCCCTTCGTCGAACCGCCGGACAATCAATGAGCGCCGGATGTCGATCCGGCCGATGCTCGTTCGACGCGTAGGTAGAAGGAGAGTCTACAATGCGATTCATGGTGATTGTCAAGGCGAGCGCCGAGTCTGAAGCCGGCGAGTTGCCCAGCGAAGAGCTGCTCAACGCGATGGGCCGGTTCAACGAGGAACTGGTGAACGCCGGCGTGATGCTCGACGGAAACGGGCTGCACGCGAGCTCGAAGGGCGCGCGGATCAAGTTCGACGGCGAGAAGCGCACCGTCACGGACGGCCCCTTCGCCGAAACCAAAGAGCTCGTCGCCGGCTACTGGCTGATCCAAGCGAAGTCGAAAGAAGAAGCGATCGAGTGGTTCAAGCGCGCGCCGTTCGACGGCGGCTCAGAGATCGAGATCCGCCAAGTCTTCGAGGTGTCGGACTTCGTCGAGGCAGGCATCCCGGCCGACAACGAAGCGCTGCGCAACGAGTCCGAGTTCCGCGAGAAGGTGCGCAACGCGCAGTCCTGACCGCGCCGGAGCGCTGTGATCGAGTTCGACGCGCACCGCGCGATCGACGCGGTGTGGCGGATCGAGTCGCCGAAGCTGATCGCCGGCCTCGCGCGCATCGTGCGCGACGTCGGCGTCGCCGAGGACCTCGCGCAGGACGCGCTCGTCGCGGCGCTTGAGCGCTGGCCCCAGGCCGGAATACCGAACAACCCCGGCGCTTGGCTGATGGCGACCGCGAAGCACCGCGCGATCGACCTGCTGCGTCGCGGCCCGATGCTCGAGCGCAAGCACGAAGAGCTCGCCCGCGAGCTGGTGGCGCACGAGCTGAGCGCTCCCGATTTCGAGGCTGCCATCGACGACGACGTCGGCGACGATCTCTTGCGATTGATGCTGATCGCCTGCCATCCGGTTCTCTCGAAGGACGCGCGGGTCGCGCTGACGCTGCGGCTGCTCGGCGGCTTGACGACGGAGGAGATCGCGCGCGCGTTTCTGGTCGCCGCGCCGGCGATCGCGCAGCGGATCGTGCGCGCGAAACGAACCTTGGCCGAAGCGCGCGTTCCGTTCGAAGTGCCGCGGGGGGCGGAGCTCGCCGCGCGTCTGTCGTCCGTGCTCGAGGTGCTCTACCTGATCTTCAACGAGGGCTACGCGGCGACGGCCGGCGAGGACTGGATGCGGCCGGCGTTGTGCGAGGACGCGCTGCGCCTCGGCCGCGTCCTCGCCCAGCTCGTCCCGCGCGAGCCGGAAGTGCACGGGCTCGTCGCGCTCATGGAGATTCAAGCTTCGCGCGCGCACGCGCGGCTCCGTCCGACCGGCGAGCCGGTGCGCTTGTCGGACCAAGACCGCGCGCGCTGGGACCGGCTGCTGATCCGGCGCGGGCTCGCCGCGCTCGAGCGCGCCGAGCAGCTCGGCGGCGCGCTCGGACCGTACGCGTTGCAGGCGGCGATCGCCGCGTGCCACGCGCGCGCGAAGACGTTCGCCGAGACCGACTGGGCGCGCATCGCCGCGCTGTACGACGCGCTCGCGCAGCTCGCGCCCTCGCCGGTCGTCGAGCTGAACCGCGCGGTTGCGGTCGGAATGGCGTTCGGTCCCGAGGCCGGTCTGGAACTGGCCGACGCGCTGCGTGCGGAGCCGTCGCTCAAGACGTATCACCTGCTCCCGAGCGTGCGCGGCGATCTGCTGGAGAAGCTCGGGCGCTCGGCCGAAGCGCGCGCCGAGTTCGAGCGCGCCGCGGCGCTGACGCGCAACGCGCGCGAGCGCGAGCTGCTGCTGGCGCGCGCGGCCGCCCAGGTCCCGAGCTGAGCCGCGGCCAACGGAGCCACGGTGATGAGGCTCGTCCAGCGCGCCGCGGTCCTCGCGTTATTCTCCGCTGCGCTCGGCGCCGGCACGGCCGGCGCGCAAACGGCGACGCCCGCGCCGTCACCGGCCGCGACGCCGATCGCCTTTTCGGCGCACGCGCACGCGAACGTGACCGTCCTCGCGCAGGGGACGACGTACGCCGGCGAGGTACGGCTCGGGCTCGCGCAGCGCACCAGCTTGACGCGCGTCGACGTGCTGTCGGTGAAGAGCGACGCGTTTCCGCTCCCGCCGCTCACCGCGACCGTCGTCATCGACCGCCGTGCCAACACGCTCACGGTGTGGAGCACCGCGACGAAGCTGTACCGCACGCAGCCATTTCTCCCACGTTTGGGCGGGAGCGCGTCGCCGACGCCGCGCGCGAGCGCACGGCCGACGGCGACGCCGGGCCCGGCGCGGCGCGGCACATCGCCGTTCGCGCAGCTCGAGGTGCTCGACGTCTCGCTGAAGCTCACGGGCCACACGACCACCGCCGGCCTTCCGACGACGGGGCTCGCCTTCGATCTGCAGGTGCGCAAGAAAGGCGATCAGGCGAGCTCGCACGTCACCGCGAGCACGCAGCTCGCCGACGAGTTCGCGGCCTTTCCGATCACGCTCGACGTCTCGCTGGAGCCGGGCACGTTGCCGTTCAGCGCGAAGCTGAACTACGCGGTCGACGACCTCACGCGCACGGTTCCGCCGCTCACGAGCTTCCAAGTTCCCGCCGGGTACAAGCAGGCGCGCTCGCTCTTCAGCGTCATCTTCCCGCCCGGAACGAACATCTTTCCGCCGGCGATCCAGCCGCCGTCACCGCGCCCTTCATCCTCGCCCTGACGTAGCGGCAGGCGTCAGCCGCCCGCCATCGCGCCGACGATCAAGTACGGTTCGGCGCCGGTGGCGACGGCGTCGGGGAGCGGCGCATCGGGAAGCTCGTGCGAGAGGTCGTGCGCGCAGGCGAAGAACCGCACGAACGGGCGCCGCCGCTGCGTGTGGTGGTCGCGAATCGTTCCGCGCAGCACCGGGTAGCGCGCCTCGAGCGCGTCGAGGACGGTGCGTTGCGTGGGGCGTTCGCCGGCCTCGAGCTGCACCTCGCCGTTCGCTTGCGCGAGCGTTTTGAGATGCGCCGGCAAGACGACGCGGATCACCACGACGGTGACTCCGTCACGGCAGCGTTTGTGCTTCGACCGAAAGCACGGCCGGGAGATCGCGCGCGATCGCCGTCCACGCATCGCCCGCGTTGGCCGAGGCGTACACCTGGCCGCCGGTCGTGCCGAAGTACACGCCGCACGGGTCGAGCGAGTCGACGGCCATCGCGTCGCGCAGCACGTTCACGTAGCAGTCGCGCTGCGGCAACCCGTCGCTGAGCGCTTCCCACTCCTCGCCGCCGGTCCGGCTGCGGTAGACGCGCAGCTTCGCGTCGGGGACGAAGTGCTCGGAGTCGCTCTTGATCGGCACCACGTAGATCGTCTCGGGCTCGTGCGCGTGCACGTCGATCGGAAAGCCGAAGTCGCTCGGCAAGTTTCCGCTGACCTCGCGCCACGACTCGCCCGCGTCGTCGCTGCGCATCACGTCCCAGTGCTTCTGCATGAAGAGCACGTCGGGGCGCGAGGGATGGCGCGCGATGCGGTGCACGCAGTGCCCGACTTCGGCGTCCTCGTCGGGAAGCTGCGCCGAGCGCAGCCCGCGGTTGACCGGCCGCCACGTCGCGCCGGCGTCGTCGCTGCGGAACGCTCCGGCGGCCGAGATCGCGACGAAGATGCGTCCGTTCTGGCGCGGGTCGAGCAGGATCGTGTGCAAGCACATTCCGCCGGCACCCGGCTGCCATTGCGGACCCGAACCGTGCTCGCGCAGGCCGCGCAGCTCGGTCCAGCTCGTGCCGCCGTCGGTCGAGCGGAACAGCGCGGCGTCTTCGACGCCGGCGTAGACGTCGTCCGGATCGCCGTGCGAGGGCTCCAGATGCCAGACGCGCTTGAACTCCCACGGCCGCGGCGTGCCGTCGTACCACTGGTGCGTCCCCGGCACGCCGGCGTACGTGAACTCGTTGCCGACCGGCGACCAGGTGGCGCCGCCGTCGTCGGAGCGCTGGATCACCTGCCCGAACCATCCGCTGCTCTGCGAAGCGTAGAGCCGGTTCGGGTCGGCCGGCGAGCCTTTGAGGTGGTAGATCTCCCAGCCCGCGAAGTGCGGGCCGTCGATGCGCCAGCCGTCACGCTTGCCGTCGGCCGTGGCGATGAACGCGCCCTTGCGCGTGCCGATCAGAACTCGAACCTTGCTCATGCTCTCCTCGAATGTGGCCCTGCAGACGGCGGAACGCTTCTCCGCCGGCGGCACGCGCCCCGTTTGCGGGAGCGGCTCGGCGGGAGCAGAAGGCGGGGCCGATGGGTCGCGGAGAGCTGTCGCGCGCCGAGTTCGAGCGGGTGGTGAGCGAAGCGCTGGCGTCGTTGCCGAAACGGTTCGCCGACATGGTCGAGAACGTGGTCGTCTCGGTCGAAGAGGAGCCGAGCGCCGACGACCTGGACAGCCTCGAAGACGACGACGACTCCGAGCTGCTCGGCATCTACCGCGGCGTCGCGCTCACCGAGCGCTCGTACGACGACGAGCCGTTTCTTCCGGACGAGATCGCAATCTTTCGCGGGCCGATCAACCGCGTCGCGCGCACGCGCGACGAAGCGGTGCACGAAGTGCGCGAGACGGTGATCCACGAGCTCGGCCACTACTTCGGCTTGGACGACGAAGAGATGCCGCACTAGCGGGTTCACCGTTGGGGAGCGCGTCGTTTTAGACTTGCTTCATCTTTGGCTCAGAGTTGCTTCATGTTTCCTGCTTAGGCTCGGTGCACCTGAGGAGGGTTCGAAACATGAAGAAGCGACTCGCCGCATTGCTGTTTGCGGCGGCCGTTCTCGTGGCCGGCTGCGGCGGCGGCGGCAGCACGGGAGGCGGAACCAATCCTATACCTGGTCCGACGCAGACGCCGGCGGCGCAAGGAAATCTCCCGCTCTCGGAAGCGGCCGGGGGCAGCAACGCGTGGGTGAATCCCAGCTCGCACCGCACGCTGTACTTCTTGGACGTCGACACCGCGACCGGCGGAACGTGCACGGGCGGATGCCTCGGCATCTGGCCGATTTTCGCGGCGCAGGCCGGTTCGGTCGGCTCCGACAACATGACGGTGATCACGCGCTCTGACGGCGCCGGCCAGCAATGGGCGTACCAAGGTCATCCGCTCTACATGTACGCCGGCGACAGCGGGCCGGATCAGACGAACGGCGACGGCATCCCGGACTTCGGCGGGCACTGGCACGTCGCACGACCGGCGGCCGCGGGTTCCGCGACGCCGCCGCCGGGCGATCCAGGCTGCCACGGCTACTGCTGATCGAACAAGACAAGCCCCGCGCTCGCGCGGGGCTTTCGCTTGGTGCTATCATCGTCGGGCCATGGCTACCGAGCAGCAGACGATCGAGCTCGACCGCTCGCACATCGCCCCCGTCACCTCACGCGAAGAGCTGATCTATTTGCTCTCGCAAGCCTCGGAGCTGGAGCACGGGCTCGCGTGCGTGTACCTGTTCGCGGCGCACTCGCTGAAGAGCGACGTGTGCGAAGGCAGGCTCACCGAACCTCAGGCCGAGACGGTGCGCCGCTGGAAGCGGAAGCTCTCCGGCGTCGCGATCGAGGAGATGCTGCACCTCGCGCAGGTCGCGAACATGCTGACCGCGGTCGGCGGCGCACCGCACTTCCGGCGCACGAACTTTCCGCTCGCGCCCGACGCGTTTCCGTTCCGCATCCCGCTCTCGCTGGAGCCCTTCTCGCACGAGCTGATCGAGCGGTTCGTGTGCTACGAGATGCCGGAAGAGGGCGTCCTGGGGCCCGAGCGCCGCGCGCCGTACGACGAGATCCGCGCGCGCGTCGTGGTGCCGCGCACCGTCTCCGAGAAGGTGATGCCGACGCACTGCGCGGTCGAGCCGTTCCCGGTCGACTTCGACACCGTCGGCGAGTTCTATCACAAGATCGGCACCGGTTTTCAAGCGATCCCGGAGGACGTGCTGTTCATCGGGCCGCCGCAAGCGCAGGCGAACGCGCGCTACGTCGACCTCGACGGCTCGCTGACCGCAGTCGTCGACCGCGACTCCGCGCTGCGCGCGATCGAGATGATCGTGCGGCAAGGCGAAGCGCCGACCGCCGACCATCCCGACGCGCACTTCTGCGTCTTCGACGCGATTCGCGTCGAGTACGAGCACGAGCTCGAGCGCGCTCGGGCCGGCGGAACGCCGTTCGAGCCGGTGCGGCCGGTGATCGCCAACCCGATGACCCACTTCTACGGCGAGGGCAGCGGCGGCGCGCTGATCGGCGACGAGCTCACGCACAACGTCGCCGACCTCTACAACGTCGCCTACGACACGATGCTGCTGATGCTGCTGCGCTTCTTCGCGCACACCGACGAGTCGGAGCAGGAGCTGGAGATCCTCTCGCGCGGGACGATGCGCATGATGGCCTCGGTCTTGCGCCCGCTCGGCGAGGCGCTCACGAAGATGCCGGCCGGCGAAGCGTATCCCGGCCGAACCGCCGGGCCCGGGTTCGGCTTCAACCGCGACGTCCATCTGCTCCCGCACAAGGAGTCGGCGTGGATCTTCTTCGCGGAGCGGCTCGGCGAGATGGCGCGCAAGGCCGCCTTCATCCGCACGCACTTCGAGGTGCCGCCCGAGATCGAAGAGGCGGCCGCTGCGCTGCAGGACGTCGGCGCGCGGATCGGCGCGCTCTCGCGCGCCGGGTATGACGGGATCGCCGCGGAGATCGAGGCGCTCGAACGATCTGCCGGCATCGCGATCGCGCCCGAGCACAACGGGCCGTATCTCGTCTCGAACGTGCCGCTGCTGACCAATTCGAAGGGCGAGACGCTCCCGGTGCGGACCGAGATGGCGCTGTGCCGCTGCGGACACTCGCGGATGAAGCCCTTCTGCGACGGCTCGCACGTGCACGCCGGCTTCAGCAGCGCGAAATCGCCCGAGCGCACTCCCGACCGGATCGACGAGTACGCCGGGCGCGAGGTGACGCTGCGCGACAACCGCGGGACGTGCTGCCATGCCGGCAACTGCAGCGACCATCTTCCGGCCGTGTTCAAGAACGGGCAGGAGCCGTGGATCGACCCGAACGCTGCGAGCGCGCAGGAGATGATCGACATCGTGCTTGCCTGTCCGTCCGGCGCGCTGAGCTGCACGCGCAACGGCGTCGAGTACCACGACCAAACGCGCGCACCGCAGATCTACGTCTCGAAAGACGGACCGTACCACGTGCAGGGCGGGATCGAGCTCCGTGGCGAGACGTTCAACGAAGGCGCCTCGCGCGAGCACTACGCGCTGTGCCGCTGCGGCCATTCGAAGAACAAGCCGTTCTGCGACGGCACTCACTGGTACGCGAAGTTCACCGACGAAAGCAATTAAAAGAACGCTCTTCGGAAAATCCCAGCGCGCCCGAAGTGGGCTGCCAGCAACGCTCGCTACCGTCGTAGCACAACTGATTTGCTTTGCGTCGTCGTGATGCGGGGGCTGGGGCATGGTGCGATGGGTCGTCTTCGTTGCGCTCGTTGTTTCGTCGTTGGCGTGTGCCGGATGCGGGATCAACTGGGGCGATCCGAGCGCGTGCTATGGCGATCCGAGCGATCCGACCTCATGTCCGGCGACGCCCGCGCCGACCGACGAACCGCCGCAGCCGCCGCCGCAACCCGATCTGACGGGCTGCGTGCCAGCCCTGCTGCTGTTTCCGCCGAGCGGCGGGACGGCACCGTCAACGTACGCCGGCACAATGTACGTGACCGTTCCGGCCGGCGAATCGCCTGGATCGTTTTTGGCGCTCGTCGTGCGGCAGACGAACCCGGCGAACCAACTGACGCAGGGCGAGATCGGGACGCCGCTCGCCGATGTCAGCGGGGCGGCGCCGTCGTACGTCCCGACGCCGCCGCCCGGCTACTCCGGAATCTACGGCTCGTCGAACCTGCCGCTGGTCGCCACGTGGGCGACGACGATCTTGTTGGCCGACACGCGCCCGAACGGCGTCTGCCCCACGCTGACGGTCGCGACGCTCAATCCGCAGTCGGTGCTGCGCGCACCGCGCCGCCTGCCGTTCTAGTCGCGCACGTTGCGCTGGTGGATGATGATCGGGTTTCCGTCGGGGTCTTGGCAGAACGCCATCCGGCAGACCGGCGTCGTCATCGGATCGCTGATCGCGACGTTGCGCTCGCGGAGCTGTTTGATCGCCGCGTCGATGTCGCCGACGGCGAACATCACCGCGCCGCCGACGAACGGTCCTTCGTCCGGCCGCCACACACCGAACGTCGTGCCGTCGGGGAGGGTGAACTCGGCGCCGCGCCCTTCCTCGTCGATCTCGGTCGGCGTGATCCCGATGACGTCGCGGTAGAACGCGATCGCGCGCTGCGGATCGCCGGTGTAGTACGCGGCCAGGTCCATCCCGATGACGGCGGCGCCGTTCCGCGCGGCGGTTGAAGTAGTCATGGTGCGAGCTCCTCAGGTGTGAACGAGTGTTGCACCGATGATACGCCGGGATACATGACAACTAGTGTCAAGTATCCGGGAAGCGCCTGCGTTTCCGCCTAGTATTCGTCCGAACCTTGAATCCAAAGAAAGGACTGGACGTCGATCATGTCGCGCGGGCGCAGATCGTTCTGGTCGCGGCGCACGGCCGCCGCGAGCTCCAGGTAGTCGGCATAGACCGGCCACTGCGGCCGTGACTCGTAGTGGAACTCGAAGCCGTACTTGCGCGCGGCGACGCGCGTCACCGTCGGCTTGAGATACATGTGGGTCTTTGGCTCGGCGATGAAGCCGAATACGGTCACGACCGGCCAGGTGAGGACGCGCGTCTGCCGGCGCGGCAGCTCCCCGACGACCTCGCACCAGCGCTCGAACTTGCGCTCCTGCGTTCCCTCGCCGTACAGCAGCTCGTAGAGCCCGGTCGCGAACGCGCGCGCGCCCTCGGCCGGCTTGACCGCGTCGCGCAGCGCCATCTTCTCGAACGAGAAGAGCAGGTTCGTGCGCGACTCGATCCGCACGGCTTGCGCGGCGACCTCGTCGTACTTTCCGTCACGCAGGAACTCGGCGAAGCGTTCCGGGCCGAGCACGTCGCGCCACGCGCGGTGCGCGTTCACCTTGTAGTCTCGCTCCAGCGCGACGTAGTCCGGATCGTGAAAGCCGCCCGGAAAGATGCGCAGGAACTTGCGCCGGCAGCGCATCGCTCCAGGCGAAAGCTGCTTGGCGGCAGCGGCGGCGCGCGCCACTACCGCGCGGCCTCCGCTTTCGAGGATCCGTACACGCCGATCGTGAGGACTTTGACCATCGTCTTCCCGACGCTTCTTCCCGCGAATTATCGCGTTCACGCCGCGATCCGTGCAGGTCGCTGCGACGGTCTGCCCGTAGCCCAGCCGGGCGCCGCGCGCTTCGCGGGCAAGTCGAGGAGGCCGTTTTCATGGGTGAGGTTTCCGGCGCCGAGTTTCCCGGCGCGACCGTCAAGCCGGGCGATCCGCGCTACGAAGCGCTGTCAACAGGGTTCAACCAGCGCTGGGTCGGGCGGCCCGATGCGATCCAATTGTGCGGCGATTCCGAGCAGGTCCGCGCCGCGGTGCAGCGAGCGCTCGACCAGAACCGGCGCGTCACCGTGCGCGGCGGCGGGCACTGTTATGAAGGGTTCGTCACCGATCCGCCTTACGGCGTGATCGTCGATCTGAGCCCGATGCACGAGGTGTACCGCGACGAGGCGATGGGCGGCGCGTACTGCGTCGAAGGCGGCTGCACGCTGTGGAACGTCTACACGGCGCTCTACAAAGAGTACGGCGTGACGATTCCCGGCGGATCGTGCTACTCCGTCGGTGCGGGCGGACACATCTGCGGCGGCGGGTACGGCTTGCTCTCGCGCAAGCACGGCCTCACGGTCGATCATCTTGTGGCGGTCGAAGTCGTCTGCGTCGACGCGAACCGGAAGGCCTCGCTCGTGCGCGCGCGCCGCGACGACGAGGATGGAGCGAAAAGCGAGCTGCTCTGGGCTCATACGGGTGGCGGCGGCGGAAACTTTGGTATCGTGACGCGCTACTGGTTCTCGCCGCAGCTGCCGCGAGCCCCGAAGACCGCGTACCTCAGCAGTGTCGCGTGGAACTGGGCGGGGTTCACGCAGGCGCAGTTCACGCGGCTGCTTCAGAACTACGGCGAATTCTTCGCGCAGCACAGCGCACCGGGCGATCGATATGAAGACCTGTTCGCGCTGCTGCACCTCTCGACGTTTGCGAACGGCCAGATCGCGCTGACGACGCAATACGTCGGCGAGGACGTTTCGCTGCTCGACAAGTTTCTCGCCGCGGTGCAGGAGGGCGTCGGCGCACCGGGGCCTCAGGTCTTCGCGGTGCCGCACCGCGGCGTGATCGTGCACGACGGGCCGTATCGCCGCATGCCGTGGATCGAAGCGACGCAGACGCTGAACGGCTCCGGCGCCAACCAGCGCGGCAAGTACAAGTCCGCCTACATGACCAAGCCGTTCCCGGGCGACCAGATCGGCGCGATCTGGAGCGTGTTGAGCGACCAGTGCTACAAGAACGCCCAAGCGCTGCTGCAGGTCGACTCGTACGGCGGCGCCGTGAACGCGGTTCCGCCCGGCGCGACCGCGGTCGCGCAGCGCTCGTCGATCCTCAAGCTGCAGTACCAGACGTACTGGACCTCGCCCGAAGACGACGACGTGAACCTCAGCTGGATTCGCAACTTCTACCGTTCCGTCTACGCGAGCACCGGCGGCGTCCCCGTCGCCGACGGACCGGTCACCGACGGCTGCTTCGTCAACTACTGCGACAGCGATCTCGTCGACTGGCCGACGCTGTACTACAAGCAGAACTACAAGAAGCTGGTCGCGGTGAAAAACGCCTGGGACCCGTTGAACGTGTTCTACCACGAGCAGTCGATCGGCTCGGCGTAACGCTGCTGCTCCAGCGGGACGTGATCTGCGTTTGTTCGGTTAGCGCGGGCCGGCGCCGGTGAGCTGCGCGTCGTCGGCGTCGAAGATGTCGATCATCAGCGCGGTGTCGGGCATCGCCGCCGCGGCCGGATGCCGTGCGCGGACGCGCGCTCGAAGCTCCTCGGGGATGTCGCACAAGCGCGTTCCGAGCAGCTGCGCGTGCCATTTCGCGAGCTTCGCGTCGTCGATCCGCTCGCGCAACCAGGCGGCGACCTCGTCTTCGGAGCCGGCGGCGGCGACGACGGCGAGAAACTCGTCGTGCGTGATCCCCAGCCGGCGGTAGAAGAGCGAGCTCCAGGTCACGATCTCCGGGTCGAGGTTGATGTACGAGCCCAGGTTCCCGCCCGGGAGCGCGGCGCGGCACTTGTCGATCGCGCGCGGCAGGAATGCGATGCCGTCCAGCTCGGCGCGCGGCGAGCGCGGCGGCCGCTGGGTGAGGTCGAGCGGCGTCATGATGCGCGCCTTCTTCTGCGGGCGCCCCGGATCGCCTCGGCGAACAGCGGGGTCCTGGATGGCGAAGCTCTATTTCCGGTACTCCGCGATGAACGCCGGCAAGTCGACCGCGCTGCTGCAGGTCGCGCACAACTACGGCGAGCACGGCCGGGCGGTGTGGATCTACACCTCCGCGCTCGACGATCGTTTCGGGGTCGGGATCGTCACCTCGCGGCTCGGACCGCGGCGCCGCGCGACCACGTTCGACGACGCGACCGATTTCTACGCGGAGATCGCCGGTGCCGGTGAGGATCTGGCCTGCGTGCTCGTCGACGAAGCGCAGTTTCTGACCCCGGAGCAAGTTCGCCAGCTCCACCGCGTCGCGCACGTGCTCGGCGTGCCGGTGATCTGCTACGGGATTCGCAGCGATTTCTTGGGCGAGCCGTTTCCGGGATCGGCATATCTGCTCACCCTCGCCGACAGCGTCGAGGAGCTCAAGACGGTCTGCGCGTGCGGGAAGAAAGCGACGATGAACGTGCGCATCGACGAGCGCGGCAAGCGGATCACCGAAGGCGCGCAGATCGCGATCGAAGGCGACGCGCGCTACATCCAGCAGTGCGGCGCGTGCTTCTACGCGGACGCGCTCCGTTGAGCCGAAGCGCCGCGCCGCCCGCGGCGCGCGAGCGGGTCGCGATCGTCGCCGGCGCGTCGGGCGGGATCGGCTCCGCGACCGTGCGCGCGCTGCTGCGCGCGGGATGGAGCTTGGTGCTCGCCGCGCTGCAGGACGAGCTGCTCGACGCGCTCGCGCGCGAGGTCGCGCCGTACGGCGAGCGCGTGGTGGTCGTGCCGACCGACATCACCCGCCGCGCCGAGGTCGACGCGCTCGTCGCGCGCGCGCTGGTGCGCTTTCGCCGCATCGACGTGCTCGTCAACGTGGCCGGAATCGGCTCCTCGCCCTCCTTCGCCGAGAGCACCGACGAAGAGATCGAGCGCGTGCTGGCGGTGAACCTGCTGGGCGCCGCGCGCACGATCCACGCGGTCCTGCCGGTGATGAAAGCGCAGCGCAGCGGCTCGATCGTGAACGTCGGCTCGGTCGCCGGCGAAGCCGCGGTGCTGGGAATCTACTCGGCCTCGAAGTTCGGCCTGCGCGGGTTGAACGACTCGCTGCGGCGCGAGCTGCGCAGCGATGGAATCGGCGTCACGCTGATCGAGCCGGGCTTCGTGCGCACGCCGATGAACGCGGCGATGAACGGCCTCCCCGGGCCGGAGATCGTCGCCGACGCGATCCTGGCCGCGATCGTCCGCCCGCGCCGCAAGCACATCGTGCCCGGCAACTACCGGTTCCCGGTGCTCTTGTTCAAGGCCTTTCCGCAACTGGCCGACCGGGTGTTCGGCGACGCGCGGATTCAGCGCCGCTTGAACCGCGACGCGCGCGCGGCGCGCGAGGAGGCAGAAAAGTGAACGCATCCCAGCGCCAGGCGGTCGTCGTCACCGGCGCCTCGAGCGGGATCGGTGCGGCGGCGGCGCTGCTGCTCGCGCAAGAAGGCTTCGTCGCGTTCGCGGGCGTGCGCAACGACGCCGACGCGGTGCGCGCCGATGCGCTGCACGCGAACGTCCGCGCGCTGCGGCTCGACGTCACCGACCGCGCGACGATCGACGCGGCCGCGGCGCACGTCGCGCAGCTCGGCTATCGGTTGCGCGGCGTCGTCGCGAACGCCGGGATCGCGGTCGCGGGCCCGCTGGAGTTTCTGCCAGTCGGCGAAGTGCGGCGCCAGTTCGAGGTCAACGTGTTCGGCGCGCTCGAGGTCGCGCAGGCGTTTCTGCCGCAGCTGCGCGCGTCCTACGGGCGGCTGGTGTTCGTCGGCTCGATCTCGGGCCGGCTCGCGGTCCCGTTCATCGCGCCGTACAGCGCCTCGAAGTTCGCGTTGCGCGCGCTCGCGGACGCGCTGCGCGTCGAGCTGGCGCCGGCGGGGATCGCCGTTTCGCTGATCGAGCCCGGCTCGGTGAAGACGCCGATCTGGCAGAAAGGCCGCGACGCGCGCGCGGAGCTCGAAGCGCGGCTCGGCCCGGGCGCGCGCGAGCGCTACGGCGCGCAGATCGACGCCGTCTACGCGCAGACGGTGCGCGAAGAGCGCGCCGGGATGCCGGTCGAGCAGGTCGCGCGCGCGATCGCGCAAGCGCTGACGGCGCGCAAGCCGCGCGCGCGGTACGTCGTCGGCGGCAACGCGCGCGCCGGGAGCATCGTCGCGCTGCTCCCGCCGAGGTTGCGCGACCGCGTCTTGCGCGCGTCGCTGAAGCTGCCCGCGACCGCACCGCCGCCGGCGTGCGGAGGAGTGCACGAGCCGGGCGAGCGATAACGCGGAATGCTGCGGGCTCGAGTCGCCGGGTTGACGCTCGTCGCGTTCGCGTGCGGGATCGTGCCACCGATCGCGCCGGCGGAGGCGGCGCCGAAAAAGCTGCTCGACTACCACGCGTACTCGGCCTGGCGGCAGATTAGCGAGGTGCGCCTCTCGCGTGACGGCCGCCGGCTGGCGTACGCGCAAGTCGCCGCCGAAGCCGACGGCGAGCTGATCGTGCGCGATCTCGGCGGCACCGCGACGTTCCGCGCCGCGCGCGGGCGCGCGCCGGAGTTCACGCCGGCCGGCCGGTTCGTCGTGTACCGCATCGCCGCGCCGGTCGCCGACGTCAAGGCCGCCGTAAAGGCCGGCAAGCCCGACGATCAGCGCCCGAAGGACGGTCTCGGCTTTGCCGACGTCTCCGACGTCGCGAACGCGCGCGCGACCAGCGTCGAGCGCGTTCGCTCGTTCACGCTGGCGGCGGACGGCGCGATGTTGGCGTATCTGCTCGAACCCTCGCCGTCGCCGTCCGCATCGCCGTTGCCGTCGCCCACCGCACGGCCGTCGGCAATCCCCTCTCCCTCGCCGCATCCGGCCGGATCGGCGTCACCGCGCGCGTCTTCGTCAGCCGCACCGGCGCCGAAAGGCCCGGGCAAGGACGCGACGACGTCGCTGGCGATTCAGCGGCTCGGCGCTCCGGGCGCCGCGACGCGCATCGCGAACGTCTCCGCGTACGCGGTCAGCGCCGACGGCTCGCGCGTCGCGTACGTCGTGCAGACCAAAGCCGACGAGAGCGTGCACGTGCGCGACGCGGCGAGCGGTCAGGATCGCACGCTCGCGCACGGCACCGCGCACCTCACCGCGCTTGCGCTCTCGCGCGACGGCGCGCGCATCGCCTACCTCAGCGACCCCGACGCCTACGACGAAGAGGTGAAGAAAGCCGAGAACGCGCGCGCGCCGTACCGTTTGATGGTCGCCGACGTGCGCACCGGCGAGGTGACCGAGGCGCTCGGCGCGGCGACCCGCGGCGTCCCGCCGCGCACGTTCGCGAGCGACGCGCACACGCCGGAGTTCGACCCCGCCGGCAGACGGCTCGCGGTGTGGACGGCCGCCGTTCCCACCCCGCGCCCGTCGTCGGCGCCGGCGCGCGTCGACCTCGACTTCTGGTACTGGCGCGACGGCGAGCTGCCGACGCAGCAGCGCCATGAAGCCGAGGACAAGCAGCACGGCACGTATCTCGCGCTGTACGACGTGGCCGCGCGGCGTTTCACCCAGCTCGCCGACGCCGCCGTTCCGGCCGTCACGCTCGCCAAAGATGCGCCGTACGCGCTCGGCGTGAGCAACGTTCCGTACGCGAAGCTGGTGACGTACGACGACTACTACTACGACCTCTACCGCGTCGACGTCGCGAGCGGCGCGCGCACCTTGCTCGCGCGCAAGGTGGAAGGCGGTCCGCCGGAGCTTTCGCCCGGCGGGAAGTACGTGCTCGGCTACGATCCGATCCGGCGCGCGTGGTACACGCTGCGCATGCGAGACGGGCGCAAGGCCTGGATCACCGATCCGCGCACGGTGCGCGCCGCGGTCGAGGACGACGACCACCCCGCCCCGCCGCCGCCGTACGGCAGCGGCGGCTGGACGCCCGGCGACACCGCGGTGCTCGTGTACGACCGCTACGACGTCTGGCGCGCCTCGCCCGACGGCGGCTCAACCGTTCCGCTGACGCGCGGAGCCGGTCGCGCCGCGCAGCGCGTCTACCGCGTCGTGCGGCCGCACACCGACGAGCCGGAGAGCGCGTTCGTCGCCGACCGGCCGGTGTTCGAGCGCGAGCCGCTGCTCTCGGTGCTCGACGACCGCACCAAAGCGCGGGGCTTCGCAACCCTCTCGTCGCTGCAGCCGCAGGCGCCGCGCACGACGATGATGGTCGACAAGAGCATCGGCGTGCCGTACCGCGCGCGCGACGGCGGCGGACTCGTCTTCACCGAGCAGCGTTTCGACGAGTTCCCCGATCTGTGGCGCGCCGCGGCGATTCCGGTCGGCGCGGCGCGCGTGAGCGACGCGAACCCGCAGTCCGCCCAGTACGCATGGGGGCATGCGAAGCTGATCGGCTACACCAACGGGCGCGGGGAGAAGCTGCGCGCGATCCTCATCACGCCGGACGGCTTCGACCTGCACCGCAAGTATCCGATGCTGGTCTACGTCTACGAGAAGATGACGCCGGGGCTGCACACCTACGTCGTGCCGGCCTCGGGAACGCTCGTGAACCTCGCGCGCTACGCCAACCACGGTTACGTCGTGCTCGAGCCCGACATCACGTACCGCATCGGCCACACCACCGCCAGTGCGGTCGACTGCGTCGGCTCGGCGGTGAAGCGCGTCGTCGGGATGGGCTTCGTCGACCCGCACCGGATCGGGATGGCAGGCCACAGCTACGGCGGCTACGAGGTGAACGCGCTCGTCACCCACACGAACATCTTCCGCGCCGTCGAGTCGGGCGCGTCGGACTCCGATCTGCCGAGCTTGTACGGCGGGTTCTGGGAGACGGGTGACGTGCAGCAGTCGTACTACGAGCGCGGCCAAGGCCGCATCGGCGCGACCCCGTGGGGACGGCCGGATCTGTACGTCGAGAACTCGCCGCTGTTCTTCGTGAACCGCGTGCGCGCGCCGTACCTGCGCATTCAAGACGACCAGGACGGCGCGGTTCCGTACGGCCAAGGCATCGAGTTCTTCACCGCGCTGCGCCGGGCCGGCAAGGAAGCCTACATGTTCACCTTCATCGGCGAAGGCCACGGGCTGACGAAGCAGCCGAACAAGGACTACTGGACCGTCCACCTCGACGAGTTCTTCGACCACTTCCTGCTCGGCGCGCCGCGGCCCGACTGGATGAACCACAACGGGAGCTTCGAGCACCGCGGCGAGCGCGACGTCGAGTCCATGTTCACGCCCGCGACGTTCTGAACCGCCGCGGGCGGGTTGTGGTTACGCGTTTCTCGAGCCGAAACTCGCGCAACAGCGAGCCGAACGGCAAACGCGCGTACGTGTACGCGGCGCCGGGCACATTACCTGCGGCATGAGCGGCCTTGAAGCAGCGCGCCGCCGGCGAGCGGCGTCACCGAGACCAGCTCGAGCCCGGCGCGCGCGAACAGCCGCGCGAACTCGGCGCGCGTGCGCTCGCGGCCCGACGTCAGCACCAGCATCTCCAAGTCCATGAGCTTGCCGAAGTCCGGCGCGTCGCCGGGCTCGATCACGCACTCCCATACGACGAGCCGTCCGTGCGGCGCCAGCGCGCGGCGGCAGTTCGCGAGCAGCATTCCGGCGTCGGCGTCGCTCCAGTCGTGCAGAACGTGCGAAAGCACCAGCACGTCGGCCGCCGGAACGCTGCGCATGAAGTCGCCGGCCACGAGCTGCGCGCGCTCGAGCACGATCGCCGGCGCGGTCCGGCGCGCGGCCTCGATCGACGCCGGCCGGTCGTACAGGATTCCGCGCACGTGCGGATGGCGTTCGAGGATCGCGGCAAGGACCGTCCCCGCCGCGCCGCCGACGTCGGCCACCGTGCATCCTTCGTCGAGCGCGAGGTGCTCGGCGATCTGCGGCGCCGCGCTCCACATCAGTGCGGTCATCGCGTCGCTGAACGTTCGGTTCAGCTCGGCGTCGCCGTCGAGGTAATCCCACAGCGGGCGGCCGTAGAGGTGCTCGAACGCCGACTCGCCGCTCGCGACGCTGTACGCGAGCGTCGTCCACGACGTCCCGTGCTCTTCCAACGCGAAGATTTGCGCCAGCGGCAGCATCGAGCCGGGCACGTCGCTGCGCAGGTACTCACCGAGCGAGGTCAGCGCGAAACGCCCGTCGGCGAGCGTTTGCAACAGCCCCAGGCTCGCGAGCGCGCGCAGCAGCCGGTGCAGCGACGGCGCGTGCGCGCAAAGCGCGACGGCCAGCTCGTCGCTCGAGCGGGCGCCGCTGGCCAGCGCGTCGGCGACGCCGAGCCGCGCCGCGGCCGCCACCGCGCCGCACACCCAGCGGCCGGCGAGCAGCTCCAGAATCGCCGCCGGCGACGGCGCTTGCGGCACCCGCGCCGGCGCGCCGCCGACGGCGCGGGTCATTTCTTCAGCGAGGCGAGCGCTTCGGCGAGCCGGCGGGAATCGCTGTACTCGCGGAAATCGGCGATCTTGTCTTCGCGCAGGCGAAACACCATCGCAAAGCCATCGGCGATGCGAACGTCCGTTCCGAGAACCGTCGCGTCCCAGCGGCCGAGCGCCACGACGACGTTTCCTTGCGCGACGTACTCGTCGACGTCGAACGCGTGGAACTCGATCGTCGCGCCCAGGCTCTCGAAGAATTTCGCCACTTCGGCCTTGCCGCGCCGCGGTCCGGCGAACGGGATCGCGCTGCCCTCGCCCGGCGTGTACCAGGTGACCTCGTCGCTGAAGCGGGACAGCAGCGAGGCGATGTCGCCGCGCTGGAAGTCCTGGTAGGCAGCCTGGACCTGCGCGACCGCCTCGTCGTCTCGTACCATGTCGAAATCTCCTCAAGCGTGAAGGTGTGCGCCGCCCGCGCGCAGTCCGACGGTACGGCATCCGGCGGCGCGCGAACAGAGTCGCGCTACTCAGCCCCGCGCCGCGCGCTACTCAGAGCGCACGGCGGAGACGTGCTCGGCGAGCTCGCGGCGCGAGCCGATCCCGAGCCGGTTGAAGATCGACTGGACGTGGTTCCCCACCGTCCGCTCGCTGAGCCCGAGCAACGCGCCCGCCTCGCGGTTCGAGCGCCCGGCGAGGACGAGCCCGGCGATCTCGCGCTCGCGCGGCGTCAGCGGCGCGAGCGGGTCGGCGGCGCGCCCCGTGCGCTCGAGCCGTTCGGCGTCGCGCACGCCGCCGGCGCCGCGGTAGATCCGCAGCGCGTCCGCTTCGCGGCCGGCGAGCTCGAGCGCGCGCGCCTGCTGCAAGACCCAGCTTAGCTCGCCGTATGTTTCGGCGGCGGCGAGCGCGAGCTGCGCCGCCTCGGCGCGCCGCCGCTTGCGCAGCGCGGCGTACGCGTCGAAGAGCGCGCGCTCGGCGGCCCGCGAGCGGTCGCGCGCCGGCGCATCGAGCAGCGCTCGGGCGCGCGCAAGATCGTCTTCTCGCCCGAACTGCGCGACCGCAGCGCACAGGTGCAGCGGGCGCGCGTCGTCGCGCAGCGCGGCGAGCGCGCGCGCCAGCACCGAGGCGGCCGCGACGGCGTCGCCGCGCGCCTGCGCCAGTTCCGCGAACGCGCAGCCGACGAGCGCAATCTCCGAGACCCCGCCGCTCGCCAGCGCTTCGTCGAAGACGCCGGGGCTCGCGCAACGCGCGAGCAGCTCGTCGTCGTTCAGCGCCAGCGCGATCGGGATGCCGTAGCCGGCCGACCACACTTCGAGCCGGCGCGCTTCGTACGCCGACGCCAGCGCGTCGGCCAGCGCTTGGCGCGCGCCCATGAGGTCGCCGAAGACGTAGCGCACGCGCGAGAGCGAGAGCAGATCGTTCGAGACGTGCCAGCGCATCCCGAACTCGTACGAGGTCGCGATCCCGGCTTCGAGCGCGCGCAGCGCTTCATCGCGGCGGCCCGTCAGCAGCGCGTTCAGCGCGAAGTTGTTCTGCGTGCTGACGAGCAGCTCGACGTGCCCGAGCCGTTCCGCGAGCTCGATCGCCGCGCGGTAGTCGGCGACAAAGCCCTCGATCTCCCAGGCGTCGGCGCGAAACATCGCGCGCGCGTTCAGAAAACGGATTCGCGCGTCGTCCGTCGCGCACTCGAGCAGCGCGCCGGCGGCGTCGAGCTCGCGGCGCGTCTCCGGGACGCGGCCGTGAATCTGGTGGATCTGCGCGAGGCGGACGCGCACGTCGAAGAGCTGCGCCGAGGGGCCGAACGGCTCGGCCGCCGCGAGCGCGCGTTCCGCGGCGGCGAGCGCGCCGGCGGCGTCCTCGTCGAACCACGCGCGCCGCGAGCGGTGCATCTCCATGCGCGCGACGCCGAGCCGGTCGCCGAGCGCCTCGTACGCGCGCAGCGCCGCTTCGATCGGCTCGGCCGCGCGCGACGACGCCGCTTCGATCAGCGCGGCGGAGGCGAGCTTCTCGTTGAGCCGGCCGCGCGTCGCCGGGTCCGCCGGTGCGGTGCGCAGCGCGGCGCCGAAGCAGCGCTGCGCGGTGCCGTAGTCGTGAAGCGCGACGGCGCGGTCACCGGCGGCTTCGTTGTAGCGCGCGGCGCGCTCGCCGTCGGCGGCGAAGCCCCAGTGGTAGGCGAGCCGGGCCGGCTCCACGCCCTCGCCGCGCGCTTCGAGCAGCTCGCCGATCTTGCGGTGGATCGCCGGCCGGCGGCGCGGCGCGAGCTCCGCCTCGATCGCCGCGCGCGTGAGCGCGTGCGCAAAGCGCCAGCGCCCCGAACCGCGCTCCAGCTCGACGAGCTGAAAACGGCGCGCGCGCTCGAGCGCGTTCTCGACGTCCTCGACGTCTCGCGCGACGGCTTGCGCGACGAACGCCGGCTCGATCTCGCCGGTCGCCGCCGCCGCGACGAGGATCTCGCGCGCCGCGCGGTCGAGCGACTCCCAGCGCTGCACGATCGGGTACGCGATCGCCGGCGCGACGTCGTCGGCGGCGCCCGCTACCGCGTTGCGCAAGAGCTCGAGCGCGAAGAGCGGGTTGCCGCCGGCGAGCTCGACGATCCGCCGCAGCCGGTCGGCGCCGATGCTGCCGTGGCGGCGCAGCGTCTCGCGCAGCAGCGTCGCGACGTCGCGGTCGGCGAGCGGTCCGAGGCGCACGGTGTGCGCGCCGACGCGCAACGCGCCGGCGAGCGCGGGCGGCATCTCGGCCGGCCGCTGGGTGGCGAGCACGAACAGCGGCGTCGCGGCGAGCTCCACGGCGAAGAACGCCAGCAGGTCGAGCGACGCGCGGTCCGCCCAGTGCACGTCCTCGAAGAAGATCGCGACCGCGCGCTCGCGCGCGATCGCGCGCAGCGCGGCGGCGACGGCGCGCAGCCGCTTCACCTTGTGCAGCGCGACGTCGGGGTCGAGCGCGGCGGCGATCGCGCGCAGCTCGGCGGCCAGCGCCGGCGGCGCGGCTTCGATCGCGCGCGCGACGGCGAGCGCGAACGGCGCGTACGGCTCGCGCACGTGCTCGAGCGAGAACGCCGAGATGGTGAGCGCGTGCAGCTCGCCGGCGCGCCGCTGCAGCTCGGCGATCAGCCGCGTCTTTCCCATTCCGGGATCGCCTTCGACCAGCGTGAGCGCGGCGGCGCCGCGCTGCAGAACGTCGTCGAGACGGCGCATCAAAAAGGCGCACTCGTCGTCGCGGCCGACCAGTCTCGGCGCGACGAGCGGCGACGAGATCATGGAGCGGGCGCTTCGACCCGGCGGGAGGGCGACCTGTGGCGGGCGCTCGGCGCTAGAAGAGCGCGGGGTCGACCGAGCCGAGGCCGCCGAACTGCGGGCCGTTCACCCCGGTCTGACCGGAGTCGCCGTAGTACAGCTTGCCGTCGCTCCCGACGACGATCGCGACGGGGTAGAGCGACCCTGCCGAGACGGGGTATTCGACGGCGTGCAGTGAGGCGTCGATCCGGCCGATGCCGCTCTGGCCCGAATCGGCGAAATAGAAATTTCCCTTGCCGTCGAGCGCCGCCGCCGCGACGTCCGGCGACCCGCCGAAGCTCGACCAGGCCGGCGCCGGGAGCGCGACGCTCGAGCGGTTGCCGGCCGTGTCGAACTTCACCAGCGAGTTGGCGGTGGCCCACGGCACCCACAGCGTTCCGTCGGGTCCGGCAAAAATGCGCTGAACCGCGGGCGAGCCGGTCGGATAGCGGGTGAACGTCGTGCCGTCGTATGCGACCAGCGTCGTCCCGCCGTACGCGTCGTGGTCGAGGAACCACACGCGGTGATCGGAACCGAGCAGCAGGCTTCCGAAGCCGAAGCCCGACGCGTTCGGAACCGTCAGCTGCGTGACGGTTCCGTCGTTCGCGATCGAGGCGAGCTTGCCGTCCAACGTCGCGAAGACGATCTTCCCGCTCGCATCGCGCGTCGCCGTGTCGATCGAGTAGTACGAGAGCGGCGTCGGGATCGGATACGTGGTGACGCTGCCGGCCGCCGTGACGCGCTCGTAGAGGTTGCCGAACGGAACCCACAACGCGTTGTCGCCGGCGAGCACCAGCGCGCGCCCGATCGAGCCGCCGCTGCTCGGGACCACCAGCGGGAAGGCGCTGATCGACCCGTCGCCGTTGCGCCGGAAGATCTTCGCGACGCCCGTCAGGACGAACCACACGTTGCCGTCAGCGCCCAGCGCGAGCGCCTGCGGCCACATCGCGTTGGTGAGATCCTCCTGTTCGGGCGCCAGCGTGCTCACGTACCTGTAGGAGGTTTGCCCGAGCGACGAGGAGACCGCGATCGTACCGACGACGCCGTGTCCGTCGTAGCTCAACGGAACGGCGCCCGGCGCGCTCGCGGAGGTGACGCCGAGCGAGGTGTGGCCGCTGCCGGCGTTGGTGAACGTAAACGTCACCGGCGCGCCGTTCGCGTCGGTGTACGCGCCCGGGCCGACGATGACGTAGCCGTCGGCGTCGCCGGCCAAGAAAACGTTCGAAATGGTCGCCGGCTGGCCGATCACCAGCGCGCTCGCGAACGGCAGCGACGAGCCGACGAAGTTGCCGAAGCCGAAGAACTGCACGACCGGATCGAACGTCAGCTTCACGGTGTTCGCGACGTTCGCAACGATCGTCGTCGTCGTCGTCCCGCGCGAGAGCAGGTTGCCGCGCCCGAAAAGGTCGTCGTACAGCGCGACGGTGATCGTCACGTTCCCCGGCGCGACGCCGACCGAAGCACTGCAGAGCCTCGCGCAGTTCACGATCAGCGGAGGCGCGGTGGTGCCGCCGTCGGGCGCGACGGTGACTGCCATCGACGCGGTCCCCGCCGAGACGTACGCGGGACGGCGCGCGTGCTGCTGCGTCGGGCGCGCCGGGACCGCGACCGTGATCGTTACCGTCTGCTTCGCGCCGCTGGGCTGCGAGGCGCGCTGCTGCACCGCCGGAAGTGTCGCGGAGGAGCCGCACGCGGTCAAGAGCGCGAGCGCGGCGGCGGCCGCGGCGCTGCGAACGCGGGCTCGGCTCACGAGCCGGTGACCGTGGTCGTCGTCACGCTGACGGGCAGCGCCGTGTGAGCGCCGTTCGTGTCGCTGATGGCGATCGCGCACGTGCCCGGCGCAACCGGCGTGACCTGGATCGACGAAGCGAACGGCGCCGCGGAGAACGAGACGATCCCCGAGCAGTTCGACGACGACGCCGTGAACGTTCCGTTGTACCCCGTCTCCGAGACGGCGACGTTTTGCGCTGCGCCGCTCCCGACGTTGATGAAGCTCAACGCGGATGGAACGAGCGCCGGAGCCGGCGTCGGGGACGCGGTGGGCGTCGGAGCCGGAGTCGGCGTCGGCGTGGCGGTTGGCACCGGCGTCGGCGTCACGACCGGTGGCGGCGGCGGCGTCGAGCTTCCCCCACCGCCGCACGCCGCGCACGCGCCGGCGATCAACATCCCGGCGACGACGCGCGCGGCGAGCATGACTCTCATCGTTTGGTTCCCGTTTCCTCTAGTGGAGCTGGACCCGCCCGACGCTGCTGCCGCGCGTGTACCAAAGATTGCCGTCCGGTCCGGCGACGAAGCCGGTCGGTTGCGGCGCGAAGAAGCTCGGCGGCACCGGCGCCGACTTCGGGATCAGGAAGATCGCCGCGTTGCCGGCGGCGTCGATCCGGCCGATCCGCGCCGCGTCGCTCCCGCCGCCGCCGGGAAACCAGAACGCGCCGTCGGGGCCTTGCGCGAACTGGAACGTCGCCGTCTGAAAGACGTTCGTCACATAGGTTGCGGTGACGGTACCGGCGGTCGTCACGCGCGCGACCGAACCGAGGCTCGTGTCGAGCCACAGCGCGCCGTCGGCCGCGGTCGCGAGCGCGATCGGTGTTCCATTGACCGACGACGGGAGCGGAAAGAGCGTCACCACACCCGAAGGCGTGATTCGCGCGACGTCGCCCTGACCGTCGGCGCTCCAGAAGTTGCCGTCCGATCCGAGCACGAGCAACGCCTGGAAGAGGCTGGAAGAGCTGCTGCTCGGAAACTGGAGCGGGACGGTCGTTTGCGTCCCCGACGGCGTGACCTTTACCAGCGCTTCGTGCGTGACCGAGGCGAAGTACCACACGTTGCCGTCCGGTCCGGCGGTGATCGCTTCGCCGAACGTTCCGCTCGGATACGTGCTCAAGGTTCCGCCGGTCGTCAGCCGCGCGACCGCGGGGCCCGACTCGGTGAACCACAGCGCACCGTCCGGGCCGAGCGTGATCCCGTACGGCGTCGCGCCGAGTGCGTGCTCGGTGACGGACCCGCCGGTCGTGACGCGCCCGATCGCGGTGTCGTCGATGAACCAGATCGCGCCGTCGCCGGCAACGGCGAGGCTGCCGGTTCCGAAACGGCTGTTCGTCGCGTTCCCCGAGGGAACGGCGAACTCCGCGGCGCGCAGCACCGGCTGCAGCACGCCGGCGAGCGTCTGCGTCTTCGGCCCGGCGTTCGCGGTGATCGACGCGTTGACGAAGCTCGCGCCGTCGTACGTCAGCGACGGCGCCGGATCGTTCGGACCGGCGAGCGTCGTCGCGGAGAGTGAGGTCGCGCCCGACGCGTCGGAGTTCACGAGCGTGAGCGGCGTCGCGTACGACGCGGTTCCGGTGATCGGCGCGCCCGCCGCGTCGTAAGCGGTGACCGTCATCGCCGTCGTGCTGGGCGCCCCCATCTGCGGATGCGGGCTCGCCAGCGCGACGACCGTCGAGGTGACGACGCCGTGCAGCACGATCGCAACCGCATTCCCTGCGCCGAGCTGCACCGTCTGCGCCGCCGTTCCGCTCGAGAGCACCGGTCCGCTGGCGTGGAAACCCGCATAAAGCGTGAGCGCGAACGTGTCGTCGCCGACGGGCGCGTCGATCCGGGCCGAGCACGCGATCGACTGCGCTTGCGCCGAGCACGACGAGACCGACGGGTCGACGTCGACCTCGTCCGCGAGCGCGCCGTTGACGGAGATCGTGAACGACTCGGTCCCCGCGGACACGTACGCGGGCGCGCGCCCGCGCGCCGCCGGCAACCGTCGTTGCGACGCAGGCGGCCGCGGGATCGCGACCGTCACGGTCACCGAAGCTTTTTCGCCCGGTGCCGGCAACGGCGATGGCAGCGAGGCGCGTGCCGGCACCGCGCCGTGCGAGCCCGCGGAACAGCCCGCGGCGAACAGCAGGCCGCACGCGAAAAGAACGCCGGGTCGAACACGCGGAAAACCGGTCACGCGCCGCGCCGTTCGGCGGTGCCGGTGCATCACCTGGGACGACGGCGCGCGCGAATGAGCGAGGTCGTACTATAGGGGTCGCGCGGAACGCGCCGGGAAGTTCCTCGGGTGGAGTATCGCAAGAAGTTCGTCGTGGAGCCGGGAAGCAAGGTGCGGCTCGACCGGGTCGATCCGTCGTACACCGGCCAGTTCGACTGCGAAGACGAGGTCAAGGCGAAGATCGATAAGGATCTCGACCGGTTGCGCGATCTGCAGCAAAAGCTCTACGCCGAGCACCGGCGCGCGCTGCTGGTGGTGCTCCAGGGCCTGGACGCGGGCGGCAAGGACGGCACCGTGCGCCACGTCTTCAGCGGGCTGAACCCGCTCGGCGCGTCGGCGCACGCGTTCAAGGAGCCGACGGCGGAAGAGCAGGCGCACGACTTTCTGTGGCGCGTGCACAAGCTGACGCCGGCGCACGGCCACGTCGGCATCTTCAACCGCTCGCACTACGAGGACGTGCTGGTCGTGCGGGTGCACGAGCTGGTGCCGAAAGACGTCTGGTCGAAGCGCTACGAGCGGATCAACGAGTTCGAGAAGAACCTCGCGCAGTCGGGGACGCGCATCGTCAAGTTCTTCCTGCACATCAGCAAGGAAGAGCAGCTGCGCCGGTTCGAGCAGCGGCTCACCGATCCGCAGAAGCGGTGGAAGATCAGCGAGGCGGACTACGCCGAGCGCGCCTGCTGGGACGACTACGTGCACGCATATGAGGACGCGCTGGAGCGCTGCAGCACCGAGCGCGCGCCGTGGTACGTGATCCCAGCCGACCACAAGTGGTTCCGCAACTTCGCCGTGGCGCGCATCGTCGCCGACACGCTCGACGAGATGGACATACGAATCCCGCCGCCGAGCGTCGACATCGCCGAGATGCGCCGCAAGTACCACGAAGCGGCCTGCGGGTAGCGGTTCGTCGTGAAGCCGCCGCCAGCCGGCGGCGCGGTTATCGAGGCAGCTTCGTCGGGATGCTCTGCGGGAAGTTGAAGAAGTTGTCCGGGTCGTATTTGGCCTTCACCTCGACCAGCTTCGGCAAGTTCGGCCCGTAGTACGCGTCGAGATAGTCTTCGATGAAGTGGTCGACGTAGTTCACGTAGGCGTGGTTGGCGTACGGCAGCATCGCGGTGCGCACGCCTTCGATCCAGCTGACCGCCGCGTCTTCGTCGGCCGGGTCGGTCCAGTACGCGTCGTACTGCACGACGAAGACCGCGTCGCGGTGCATCACCGCGGTCCCGTCGATCGGGACGCGTGAGGGCGCGCCGCCGCCGGCGAGCAGCTGGATCATGCTCGGCTCGTTGGTGTCCCAGAACGTCTGCAGCGGCGCGGTCTCGATCCGGGCCTTGAGCAGCTGGAGCGCTTCGGGCGGGAACGGTTTGTACGCGACCGCCGAGGTGCTCTTGAAGAGCTGCGTGTCGTTGTGTGGGCTGATCAGCCACTCCGGCTTCTGCGGGTTGACGCCCGCGAAGAACGCCGCGGCGGCCGAGTACGGCAGCATCTGCACCTGCACGCCGGTCGGCGGCGCGGCCGAGAGCATCGGCGCGAGCAGCGCGCTGAACGTCGCGAGCTCGGCCGGCGAGTCCGGGGTGAGTTGTCCGAACAGCGTGATGACGCCGTCCTCGTGCGTGTCGCCGACCGCGAGCCGCAAGAACACCGAGAGGTTGTCGGGTGCGGTCGGGCCCCACTTCTGGAAGGCGTCGACGACGGCCAGGAAGCTCGACCACTGCCAGGTGATGTTGCAGATGGCCACCAGCCCGATCGGTTTCACGGTGACGTCGAACGCGGTGACGATGCCGAAGTTGCCGCCGCCGCCGCCGCGGTGCGCCCAGTAGAGATCGGGATTTTCCGTAGCGCTCGCGTAGACCAGCTCGCCTTGGGCGTTGACGAGCTCGACGCCGATCACGTTGTCGCAGGTCAAGCCGTACTTTCGCGACGTCACGCCGAAACCGCCGCCGAGCGCGAGCCCGGCGAACCCGACGCTCGCGCCGCTCGCCGCCGGGATCGTCAGCCCGACGTCATAGAGCTGCTCGTGCAGGTCGATGCAGTAGACGCCCGCGCCGAGCCGCGCCGTCCCCGCCTTGGCGTCGACGCGGATCATGTCGAGGTCGCTGACGTCGACGATCACCCCGTCGTTCACCAGCGAGTACCCTTCGTAGCTGTGCCGCCCTGACCGCGCGCGCAGCGGCAGCTTGTTCTCGCGCGCGAACCGCACCGCGTTGCACGCGTCCTGCGCGTCTTGGCAGAAGACGACGCAGCGCGGAACCAGCTTGCCGTAGTCCAGCGCGGCTTTGAAGTTATGCCGTGCCGCTTCCCATCCGGGGCTCTGCGCGTCGAGAACGCGTCCGGTCAGCTCACTCATAACGCCCACCCCTCCGAATCAAGCAGGCCCTAGCGGTTCGGCCCCTTGCGCAGCCCGTCCTTCGCGTGATGTGCACTCACGCACGAGGCAAGGAGGTGCAAAGACTCATGGGGAGCCGGTGGTCCGCACGCGGAGCGCGCTTGCGCTTCGGCTGGGACGTTGTGCGATTCTTCATGCGCAGACTCATCGAATATGTCGTTGCCGTTTGGCTGCTCGGCTTGGCACCGTTCGTCGCGCACCTGGCCGCGGCGCTGCAGCAACCGGCGAACCGCTTCGACTGGATCCCGAACGATTTGTATCTTTTCCTCATGGTGATCGGCGGCAACGCTGCATTTGAAGCGTTCCAAGACCGCAAATCGAAAGGCCCGATGAGAGTCATCGCAGGGGTTGCAGGCGTTTGCGCATTGCTGGGCGGCGCGTGGGCATACGGCTCGCTTGAAGTGGGGCGCGCGCCGGTCAATGAGCTGTTGAAAACGCTAACCCTGCGAATTCTTGCTGGGGTATTGACTGTGTATCTGTCTTATAAGATACCGTTCATGGCGGCCGGATCGGTGCAGGAAGCAGAGGAAAAACGGAGATGAGAGATTGGATCATATTCTACGTGCTGTTCGGCGGGATGTGCGTGTCCAGCGTCGTCGGGATCGTCGTCGGAATCGTCACGTGGCCCCAGCGGTACGAGGCTGCTCTGCGGGCTGCCGAGGAGCGGTACAAGAAGACGGGCGCCTAGCTTGCTAACAGGCCAGGCTGCGGCGGCGCTCTATCGGGGGTAGTTTTCGGGCACCGGGCGTGGTATGATCGCCGATGCTGCCCGCCCGGGAACGGGGCTCGCAGTTCCGGCCGTCTTTGCGGACGGCCCGGGTCGTGACGCCTTCGGGCGCCACGTGTGTAGGGCTCACCTCGCGTGAGCCGTCAACCACCTACATCACCGAAAGGTCACCCATCATGCCTGCCCCCAAAGGCAAGCGCGCGGCGGCGAAAAAAGATCGCCGGCCCAAGCGCAAGGTCTGCACGTTCTGCGCGGAACGCCTCGAAGACCTCGACTACAAAGACACCACGCGCCTGCGCAAGTACATCAGCGAGCGCGGAAAGATCCTGCCGCGCCGCATCTCCGGCAACTGCGCCTCGCACCAGCGCGCGCTGACGCGCGCCGTGAAGCGCGCCCGCATCATCGCCATCCTCCCGTTCGTCGTTCAGTAAGGAGACCGCAGTGAAGGTCATTCTCACCGGCGACGTCAAGCCGCTCGGCACCCGCGGCTCGGTCGTCGACGTCAAGGACGGGTACGCGAACAACTATCTGTTCCCGCAGAAGCTGGCGGTCGTTGCGACGCCGGGCGCGATGAAGCAGCTCGAGCAGCAGCAGAGCGCCAAGAAGCGGAAGCAGGCCGAAGAGGTCGCCAACGCTCAGGACGTCGCAACGCAGCTCGAGGAAGCGGTGATCCGCGTCGCCGCGAAGGCCGGCGGCAACGGCCGGCTGTTCGGGACGGTCACCAACGCGCAGGTCGCCGACGCGCTGCACGAGCAGCTCGGCGTCACGATCGACCGCCACAAGATCGAGATGAAGGACGGCATCAAGGCGCTCGGCACGTACCCGGTCGAGATTCGTCTGGGCAACAACATCGTCGCCAAGTCCGCGGTGCAGGTCGTCGCGCTGAAGTAATCGCGATGCGAATGAGCGCCGACGAGAAGCTCCGCCGTGAGATCGTGGCGCTCTACGACCTTCTGACGGAAGCACTGGGCACCGAGAAGGTCGTCATGCGCGCCGGCAAGCTGAACACGCTCAGAGAGATGCGCTCGCCGGCGATTCCCGACCGTCTGCTGGCGCTGCAGCGTTTGGTCTTCGAGGACCCGTCGCTCGAGACGCGGCCGGCGAAAGCGCAATACAAAAAGGTGATCGGCGAGATCGAGGACCGGCTCGCCGATCTCATCGCGCACCGCACCGTCGGCGACCAGATCGAGGCGCGGATCAACGCCAAGATGGTGCAGCGCCACCAGGAGTTTCTGCGCGAGCTGAAGCTGGAAGCGCTGCGCGAGGAGAGCGGCCCGGAGACGCCGGCGACGCAGCAGCGCCTGCACGACCTCGAAGCGCTCGACGCGCGCGGGCTCGCGCGCGCGGCGCTCGACGTGCTGCGCCCGAAGTCGCTCGACCAGGTCGTCGGCCAGGAAGCCGCGGTCAAGGCGCTGATCGCGAAGCTCGCCTCGCCGTACCCGCAGCACGTGATCCTGTACGGGCCGCCCGGCGTCGGAAAGACCACCGTCGCGCGGCTGGCGCTCGAGCTCGCCAAAGCGCGCCCGCACGCGCCGTTCGCCGCGGCCGCGCCGTTCGTCGAAGCCGCCGGTACGACGCTGCGCTACGACCAGCGCGAGACGACGAACCCGCTGCTGGGGAGCGTCCACGACCCGATCTACCAGGGCGCGCGGCGCGACTTCGCCGAGGGCGCCGTCCCCGAGCCGAAGCTGGGGCTGGTGACGAAGGCGCACGGCGGCGTGCTCTTCATCGACGAGATCGGCGAGATGGACCCGCCGATGCAGGCGCGGCTGCTGAAAGTCTTGGAAGACAAGCGCGTCACGTTCGAGTCGTCGTACTACGACGAGCACGACCCGAACGTGCCCGCGTACGTCAAGAAGCTCTTCCGCGACGGCGCGCCGGCCGACTTCGTGCTGATCGGCGCGACGACGCGCGATCCGGAGGCGATCGACGCGGCGATCCGCTCGCGCTGCGCGGCGGTGTACTTCGAGCCGCTCACCGGGACGCAGGTCGCGCGGATCGTCCGCGAAGCGGCGCAGCGGCTCGGCGCGAAGACCGTCCGGCGCGTCGCCGAGCTGATCGCCTCGTACACGATCGAAGGCCGCAAGGCGGTGCAGATCCTCGCCGACGCGTACGGCCACGCGCTCGAGCGGGCCGGCGGGACGCGCGGCGCGACGGTGCGCGAGGAAGACGTGCTCGAGGTCGTGCAGGCCGGCCGGATCGTGCAGCACACGCCGGCGCGCGCGCGCCGTGTGCGGGAGGTCGGGAAGGCGCACGGTCTGGGCGTGCTGCAGTACGTGGGCTCGATCGTCGAGATCGAGGCGGCGGCGTTTCCGGCGCGCGAGGAGCGCAAGGGAACGGTGCGCTTCAACGACACGGCCGGGACGATGGCGCGCGACGCGGTCTTCAACGCCGCCTCGGTGATTCGCGCGGTCGCCGGGATCGATCCGGCCGACCACGACCTGCACGTCAACGTCGTCGGCGGCGGAAACATCGACGGGCCGTCGGCAGGGCTCGCGTTTTTCCTGGCGCTCTACAGCGCGCTCACGCGCGAAGGCTTGCCGCAGGACGTGGCGGTGACCGGCGAAGTCTCGCTCGCGGGCAGCGTCCGTGGAGTCGGTGGAATTGTGGAGAAATTGTACGCCGCGCGCCAGGCCGGGATGAGAGCGATTATCGTTCCGCGCGAGAACGCGCGCGAACTTGACGCTGCGCCCGAGGGAATCGAGCTGATCGCCGTCGCAAACGTCGCGGAAGCGCTCGCCGTACTCGGCCTGCGCGTCCCCGCGCCGCCGGCGCTTCGCGCACGCAGATCACGAAAAGCTTCACGTTGAACGTCGCTCCGTTCGTCTCGCCCGTCGACCGCATCCCGCCGAGCAACCTCGAGGCGGAGATGGCGCTGCTCGGCTCGGTCCTGGTCGACAAGGAGATGATGGCGACGGTCAGCGAGATCGTGCAGCCGTCCGACTTCTACGCCTCGCTGCACGAGTCGATCTATCTGGCGCTGTACGCGCTCTACGAGCGCGGCGAGCCGCTCGACAAGGTCGCGCTGGCCGAGGAGCTCCGCAATCGCGGGATGCTCGACAAGATCGGCGGGATGGCGTACCTCAACTCGCTGATGGACACCGTGCCGACGGCCGCGTCGGCCGAGTACTACGCGCGCATCGTGCGCGAGAAGTCTTCGCTGCGCCAGCTCATCCACGCGGGGACGCAGATCACGCAGCTCGGCTACGAGTCGGAGGACGACGTCCCGGCGGCGATCGACCGTGCCGAGCAGGTCGTCTACGAAGTCGGCAACCGCAGCGAGCACAACGCGTTCGCGACGGTGCCCTCGATGCTGCTTCCGGTCTTCCAGGCGCTCGAGCGGCGGCACGAGCAGAAGGGCGACCGCACCGGTGTGACGTCGGGCTTCCGCGACATCGACGACTACACCGCGGGCTGGCAGCCGGGAAATTTGGTGATCCTGGCCGCGCGCCCCGCGATGGGCAAAACCTCGCTCGCGCTGAACATGGCCGTCGCCGCGGCGAAGGACGAGAAGCGCCCGATCGCCGTGTTTTCGCTCGAGATGACGAAGCAGGAGCTGGTCGAGCGCCTTCTCTCCTCGGAAGCGAAGCTGGACGCCTCGAAGCTCCGGCGCGGCGCGATCGCCGACCGCGACTGGGAGAAGATCGGTCACGCGATGGGCGTGCTCCACGAGCTGCCGATCTATCTCGACGACTCCGGCGCCGTGACGGTGACGGAGATCCGCTCGCGCCTGCGCCGCTTGAAATCCGCGTTCGGCTTGTCGTTGGTGATCATCGACTACCTGCAGCTCGTCCGCCCCGCGACGCTCGGCCGCCAAGTGAACCGCAACGAAGAGCTCTCCGACATCTGCCGCATCCTCAAAGCGACGGCCAAGGATCTCGAGTGCCCGATCATCGCGCTCGCGCAGCTCAACCGCGCCGTCGAAACCCGCGCCGACAAACGCCCGCTCCTCTCAGACTTGCGCGATTCGGGGGCTATCGAGCAGGAAGCGGATATTGTTTCGTTCTTGTACCGGGACGTGTACTACAACAAGGAGACGTCGCCGGATCCTGATTCGACCGAGATGATCATCGCCAAGCACCGGAACGGCAAAGTTGGTACCGTCAAGCTGCGATTCCAGCCGGAACACACGCTGTTCGTGCCGTACGGCGACGAGTCGCACTACCCGAACCCGTAGCCGATCGTGGACGGAGCGCAGAACCCGGTGCAGGCCAGCGCGATCGTCCCGGCGCAGCTGACGCTCGGCGTCGCCGACATCGACGCGACGGAGCGCTTCTACCGCAACGTGCTCGGCATAGACGTCGTGCGGCGCGGCGACGCGGTCCGCATCTCCTTCGGCGAGTTCACGCTGGTGTTCGAGCACGCGCCGCCGACCGAGCGCGCGAAGTTCGAGCTGGGGCTGCGGGTCGCTGACGTCGCGACTCTCGACGCGATCGCGGAGCGCGTCGGCACGGCAACGTACGCGCGCGACGGCGGCGGTCGCGCGCTCTTCGTCACCGACCCGGACCATTACACGATCGAGATCTTCGCGCGCTGACGAAGCGGGCCCGAACCGCTACAGGCCCAGCGCGCGCTGAAGCGCCAGAGACGACAGCGCAACCGCGACCCACAGCAAGAACCCCAGCAGCAGTGGGCCCGCGCCGGTGCGCAGCAGCGACGCGAGCTCCGTTTGCAGGCCGATCGCGGCCAGCGCGGTGCTGATCAGGAAGATTGCCGCGGTTGCGATCGCGTCGTGCGATGAGGGCGGAATGATCCCGGTGCTGTTCACCAGCACCGCGCACAGGAACCACACGATGAACCAGGGGACGATCTGCCGCCACGGGATCGTGCGGCTCGCTGTGCGCGCCGCGCGGGCGCGCTGGAGGGCGAGCGCGGCGACGATCGGCAAGACCAGCGTCGCGCGCGTCAGCTTCACGATCGTCGCGTACTGGCCGGCTTCCTTGCCGTACGCGAAGCCGGCGGCGACGACCGACGAGGTGTCGTTGATCGCGGTCCCCGCCCACAAGCCGAACGAGCTTTGCGAGAGCTGCAGCGCGTGGCCGATCGGCGGGAACACCAGCACGGCGACGACGTTGTAGAAGAAGACCGTCGCGATCGCGAGCGCGATCTCCGACTCGTCGGGCTCGATCACCGTCGCGACGGCGGCGATCGCGGACGCGCCGCAGATCGCGGTACCGACGCCGATCAGGGTGTGCAGTGCTTTCCGCAGCTTCAGCATGCGGCCGAGGAGCGGCGCGAGGACCAGCGCGACCGCAACGGTGCCGAGCGTGACGGGAAGCGTGCCGAGCCCGGTGCGCACGACGACCGCCATGGAAAGCGTCAAGCCGGAGACGACGATCGCGGTCTGCAGCACCGTCCGCGACGAGAACGCGAGCCCGGGCCGGAGCACGACGGGGAGCGGCGCCAGCGTGCGAATCGCGACGCCGAAGACGATCGCGAAGACCGGCGCGCCGACCAGCGGCACGAAGCGCGCGCAGACGAACGCGAGCGCGGCGACCGCCGCCGCGCACAGGATCCCCGGCAGCACTGCTACGGTGCGGCGTTCGTCTCGGCGACCTCGTGCATCTCCGGATCGCCGATCCCGTGGCGCAAGTACGACCGCGAGAGCGCGACGTACTCTTTGCCCGCGTGCTCGACCCAGCCGACCGCCGCGCCCTCGAGCTGTTTCTTCACGACCGCCGGCGCGCCGGCGGCGACGACGCGCGGCGGGATCTGCGCGTAGGGTGCGACGACCGCCCCGGCCGCGATCAAGGTCTGCTCGCCGACCTTCGCGCCGTTGAGCACCACCGCGTTCGTCCCGATCAGCGCGCCGCGCTCGATCCGGCAGTCTTCCAGGATCGCGCAGTGGCCGACGGTGACGTCTTCCTCGATCACCGTCTCGCAGTTCTCGCTGACGTGCACGACCGAGTTGTCCTGCACGTTCGCGCGCGCGTGGATGCGGATCGGCCCGTTGTCGCCGCGAATCACGGTCCCGAACCAGATCGAGGCTTCCTCGCCGACCTCGACGTCGCCGATCAGCACCGCCGTCGGCGCGACGAACGCCGAGGCGGCGACCTTCGGCCGCTTGCCGCGATATTCGATGATCATTCGGGTCCTCCGCAGAACGGGGTGCTTCGAGGCACTATCTTGAGCGAGCATCGTCACCGTACCCCTCTGCGCGGGACCAAGGTCGTCCCCCGCCCCAAGCCGGACGACCCCGACTACACCGACGTCAACTACCGCTACGCCGGGCAGACCGGCCACATCCACGAGGTGGTCGAGATCGGCGGGCGCGAGCTGGCGAAAGTCGGCTTCGACGACCGCAAGATCGTCTACTACTACCTCGACGATCTCGAGCGCGAAGAGACGGCGCCGAAGCGCACGTTCCACGACTTAGCATAGCGTTAAACTTCGTTCCGCAAAGGCGCACCACGTGCGCCGAGAGGAGCGCAACGGACGCATCCGAACGGAGAGCCCGTGCTTACGCCTGCCATGCCGCCCCAGCCCGTCCCGGTGTACTCCGGATTCGACTACGTCACCGTCGACGCGCAGCGCCGGCGCGTCTACGCCGCGCACGGCGGCTCGCAGCGGCTGCTGATCGTCGACGCCGATTCCGGCAAGGTCGTCGGACAAGTGCGCGTCGGACCGGTCCACGGCGTCGCGGTCGACCCGGCGAGCGGACACGTCTACACCGGCACCGGCGACAACGAGGTCAGCGAGGTCGACCCGGTCGCGCTCAAAGTGGTGAACCACGTCGACGTCGGCGGCTCGGTGGACGCGATCGCGTACGATCCTTCGAACGGCCGCATCTACGCCGACGAGGACGACGGCACGCGCATCTGGGTCGTCGACGCGAAGACGTTCAAGGTGATCAAGACGATCGCGATCCCCGGCCACAAGCCCGAGTACCTCGCGATCAACCCGAAGACGCACGAGGTCTACCAGAACATCGACTCGGACTCGGAGATCGCGGTGGTCGATCCCGCGACGATGGCGGTCAGCCGCACGATCCCCACGCCCGAGATCAAGCACAACCACCCGCTGCAGTACGATCCGCAGTACGACGAGATCGTCGTCGCGGGCGGCGGGGTGATGAGCGCCTACGCGCCGAGCGGGAAGAAGCTCGGCGAGCTGCCTGCGGGCCGCTTCGACCAGTGCGACCTCGACCCGACGCAGCACGTGCTGGCCTGCGCCGGCGACGGCGGGATCACGCGCTTTCAGCTGCAGCGCGGCGCCGCGCCGAAGCAGCTCGACACGGTGACCGTCGCGCCCGGCGTGCACACGCTCGCGGTCGACCCGAAGACGCACGCGGTCTTCGCCGTGTGGGGCGACCGCGACGGCAAAGGCGACTTCGTCCAGAAGTTCACGCCCGCACCGTAAACGCGCGGGCGCGCTAGCCGCCGCGCAAGCGCTGCAGCGCGTCGCGGCCGCCGGCGTTGTCGGCGTTCAGCTCCAGGCTTCGTTCGTAGGCCGCGATCGCGCGCGGCTTGTCACCGGCCGCGGCGTAGCCTTCGCCCAGGCTGTCCCAGGCGTTCCACGATTGCGGGTGACGCTCCACGTTCACGCGAAAGAGCGCGATCGCGGCGCTGTGATCGCCCGCGCGGAGCAGCACGTACCCCAGCCTGTTGACGCGGAGCTCGACCTCGGCGTAGCGATGGACCGGATCGCGCGTGAACGTGTCGTACGCCGCCAGCGCCGCGTCGTAGCCGGCCTGCGCGGCGGTGCGCAGCGTCTGCTCGAGCGGCGGGTCGTCGCGGTGCGCGAGAATCGCTTCGTACGCCGGGTCGCGGCCCTCAAGGTAATCGCGCAGCGTGGCCGGCGCCGCGAGCTCCGGAAACGTCGCGGTGCGCCGGTCGCGCGGGTCCATGTCCTGCCAGTAGAGGTGGGCGAGCGCGATCGTCAGCCCGCTGTTCGGCAGCTGTACGTGCGCCGTGTCGCCGTAGAAGTTGACGTTCTCTCCTGACGGCTCGCCGACGAACGTCGGCTCGGCATAGTTCTGCAGGCGGTTGATCAGATTTTGCGCCGCGGAGAACGTGGCGGGGCTGGTGATGACGAAGAGGTGCCCGCGCTCGGAGAGCGCCGGGCGGCGCACGATTCCGACGATCAGCGGTTTCTCCAGCGTGTTGTCGCCGCCGCCGTTGTTGCGCAGGTCGAGCACGAAGGTGCGAACGGGATGCGAGTCGGCGGCGCGAAACACGTCGTCGGCGAACGCCGCCAGCGTCGTCCCGGGCGGGTTCGCGATCGCGTTGAGCTGCACGTACAGGACGCCGTCGCTTTCGATCCAGCGGAACCAGGCCAGATCCCGCGACGAGCGCACCAGCGGGACCCGCGCGCCCACGAAGAGATCCCAATCGCGGGGCGGCAGCCCGTACGTCGACTCCCACGAGACCTGCGGTTGCAGCCGCAGCGTGGTGCGCTTGCCGTCGCGCTCGAACGTGAACGCCGCTTCGCTCGGGCGCGGAATCAGACCCAGCCCGTGCAGCAGTCCCGAGCAGGTCAAGAACGTCGTCGCGTCCGAGCTCGCGCTGTCGTTGTCGTGATCGTGCGGGATCACCGGCACCAGCGCATTCCACACCGCAGCGATCGGTTTCCCTTCAAGCGCGACGAGGCGCGAGCCGACGACCGGCGCGAGCGCGTGCGGCGCCGCGGTAACCAGAACACCGTCGCTGAAGCGCGCCAGCCGAAGCGGGTAGTTCGTCGACGTCCCGTTTCCGCACGGCTCGAAGACGTGGTCGTGCCCGTCGCCGATCGAGGCGACGATGCGCGCAAGTCCGGCGACGACGGCGTCGTCGTCGTCGAGCTGCGGCAGCTTGTCCTCGAGCGCGCGCACCGCCGCGGCGAACGCTTCCGGCGTCATGAAGCGGTAGAGGTTGCCGTGGCGCTCGGGCGCGAGCTTTGCGAACGTCTCTAGATCGGCGCGCCAGCGTGCGGCCGTCATCCCGGGAAAACGCTCACCGGCGGCGCGCGCCGGTTCGTTGATCGGGAGGAGGGCACAGAAAAACAAGACAACCGCGACGAGTGCTCGCATCAGCATCTCCGCTCGAAAAACCTAATTCTTTCGGTGTATCGTACGCCGGACTGCGAAGGCCGTCAAGGCCCTTGAGCGCACGCCGCTGACGCCCGTCGTTCTCGCGCTCGTGCTGAGCGCGGCTCTGATGCACGCGGCGTGGAACGCGCTCGCGAAGCGCGCGCGGCCGGCGAGTACGAGCGCGTTCGTCTGGTTGTGCACGGCGGCCTCAGCGGCGCTGTGGGTTCCGCTCGTCGCGGTGTACGTCGTTCTCGCGCGGCCGGCGCGCGGCCTCGACGCCGTCGTGCTCGCGTTCATCGTCGGCACGGCGGTGCTGCACTCGCTGTATTTTCTGGCGCTGCAGCGCGGGTACCGCGACGGCGATCTCTCGCTGGTCTATCCGCTCGCGCGCGGCACGGGGCCGCTGCTCTCGTCGATTGCCGCGGTGGTGTGGCTCGGCGAGCGGCCCGGCGTGCTCGGCGCGCTCGGGATCGCGGCGATCCTCGGCGGAATCTTTCTCGCGACCGGCGCGACGCTGCGCGTTCCGCACGTCCGCACCTCGGTGGTGTACGGGGTGGCGACCGGCGCGACGATCGCGGCGTACACGCTGTGGGACAAGCACGTCGTCGCCGCGCTGGCGTTCTCGCCGATCCTCTACGAGGTGTCGCGCTCCGTCGTGCAGTGCGCCGTGATGGCGCCGCTGGTCGCCGGCCGCGAGCGGCGCGCCGCCGTCATGGCGACCTGGTCGGCGTGCAGGCGCGAGATCGCCGGGATCGCCGTCCTCTCGCCGATCGCCTACGTCCTGGTGCTCTTCGCGCTGGCGCAGGCGCCGGTGAGCCTCGTCGCGCCGGCGCGTGAGATCAGCATCGTCTTCGGCGCGCTGCTCGGCGCGCGGCTGTTCGGCGAAGGCGACGCCGTCCGGCGCGGCGCCGCCGCCGCGCTGATGTTCGGCGGAATCGTCGCGCTGGCGCGCGCCTGAGCGCCGTGCTCGGCGGCCGCGTCAGGCTTCGCCGTACACGGCGCGCATCGCGGTGCGCAGGTCGCACGCGTTGGCGTCGCTGTGCGCGACGACGGCGCTGGCCGATCTGGCGAGGTCGGCGCTCGAGGCGCCGAGGAGGCGGACCGGCGCCTCGCCGGTGCGGGTGATGACGATCTCGTAACGTCCGATCTTCGCCGACGGGCGCGGCGAAGTGATGCGAACCATCTTCAACATGGTGTCACGTTCCAATCGCGGCAACGATTCAGGACGCGCACGCCAAGGCGCGCGACGCTCCCCTGTTGCACTTACTGTACAGCATGAGCGCAAGTGGTACTATCCCGGAGGGCCGCGGGCCGCTCGCCGGCGTGCGGGTTCTCGACGCCTCGACGATGATCGCCGCGCCGTCGACCGCCGCGATGCTCGCCGACTTCGGCGCCGAGGTCGTGAAGCTCGAGCGCCCCGGCTCCGGCGACCACGTTCGCCGCTACGGCGCGACGAAGAGCGGGATCGGCCTGTACTGGAAGGCGCTGGCGCGGAACAAGAAGAGCGTCGCGCTCGACCTGCACTCGCCCGGCGCGCAGGCGCTGTTGCTGCGCTGGCTCCCCTCGTTCGACGTCTTCGTCGAGAACTTCCGGCCGGGCACGCTCGAGCGCTGGAATCTCGCGCCGCAGCGATTGCTCGCCGCCGCGCCGCAGCTCGTCGTGCTGCGCGTGACCGCGTTCGGGCAAGACGGTCCGTACCGCGACCGCGCCGGCTTCGGCACGCTCGCCGAAGCGATGACCGGGATCGCCGCGGTCTCCGGCTACGAGGACCGCCCGCCGCTGCTCCCGGCGTTTCCGCTCGCCGACGTGATGGCGGGGCAAGCCGCAACCGCCGCGGTCTGCGCCGCGTACGTGCGCCGCCTGCGAACCGGCGAAGGCGAGGTGATCGACTTCGCGATCTACGAGGCGGTGATGAAGCTGGTCGAGTCGCAGCTCACCGAGTACGCCGCGAACGGCACGCTGCACCGCCGGCTCGGCAACCGCATGGAAGACACCGCGCCGCGCGGCGCGTACCGCTGCGGGGACGGCCGCTACGTCGCGCTCTCCGGGAGCACGCAAGAAGTCGCCGAGCGCGTCCTGCGCACGGTCGGCGGCGACGCGCTCGTGGCCGATCCGCGCTTTCGCACCAACGCGGACCGCGTCGCGAACGGCGCGGCGCTCGACGCGATCGTCGAGGGGTTCTGCGAAGGGCGCCCGCGCGACGCGGTGATCGAGATCCTCACCGGCGCCGGCTGCGCGGTCGGCCCGCTCGAGTCGATCGACTCGGTCTTCGAAAACCCGCAGATCGCCGCGCGCGGCTCGCTCGCTCGCTTGCACGATCCGGATCTCGGCGAGGTGGTGATCAACAACGCGTTTCCGCGCTTCGAGCGGGCCGGCGCGCCGCCGCTGGAGCCCGGGCCTTCTCAGGTCGGCGCGCACACCGCCGAGGTGTTGAGCCGCGACTTGGGCTTGTCCGCGGCCGAGCTGCAAGAGTTGGCGGCGTCCGGCGCGATCGCCGACCCTCGTTACCGGGACAGGCGCACCGGGACGACGTAAGCCCCGCACACGAACCCACCTCGCGTTCCGACCAGAGGAGCTTCCATGTCCGTCACCCGTCAAGGTTTCGTCCTCGGCACCGCGGCGACGTTCGCCACGCTCGGGATCGTCACGCCGGCGCGGGCCGCCGAGTTCGAGCTCAAGTACGGGCACGATCTGCCGCCGGAGCACCCGATCAACGTCCGCTCGGTCGAGGCGTTCGGGCGCATTCGCAAGGCGACCAACGGACGCGTCAACATCAAGTCGTTCCCGACCAGCCAGCTCGGCAGCGATCCGAACATGATCGCGCAGCTCCGGTCCGGCGCGATCGAATCGCTTGCGATGCCGGGCGCGTTCCTCAACCAGATCGCGCCGCTGGCGTCGATCGAGAACCTCGCCTACGCCTACCCGAACCGCGACACGGTCTTCCGCGCGATGGACGGCGATCTCGGCAAGGTCGTGCGCGACGACATTCAGAGCCGCGGCAGCATGGTGGTGCTCGAGAAGATCTGGGAGAACGGCTTCCGCGAGATCACCACCTCGACCAAGCCGATCCACAACGTCAACGACCTCGCCGGCTTGAAGATTCGCGTCTCGCCGGGCGAGATTCGCGTCGACACCTTCAAGTCGCTCGGCGCCTCGCCCTCGCCGATCGCGCTCAGCGAGCTCTACACCTCGCTGCAGACGCACGTCATCGACGCGCAGGAGAACCCGCTGCTCCTCATCGACCAGCAGAAGTTCTACGAGGTCCAGAAGTACGTCGCGATGTCGGACCACATCTGGTCCGGCTACTGGACGCTCTTCAACCAAGACGTCTGGAACAAGCTGGGCAAAGGAATTCAGGACGTCATCGCGCGCGAGATGGCGAAAGCGACGCTGGCCGCGCGCAGCGACAACGTGATCCTCAACCGCTCGGTGCGCGACAAGCTGGTCCGGCGCGGGATGAAGTTCAACGACGTCGACAAGAACAGCTTCAAGCAGAAGCTCGTCGAGGCGAAGTACTACGAGCGCTGGCGCGACAAGTTCGGCCCGAAGGCCTGGGCGGCGCTCGAGAAGTACGCCAACAAGCTCGCGTAGCGGCGGATGAGCGGCGTCGAGGCGGTTCGCGAAGCCGAGGTAGCGGCGCTCCACGGCCCGGTCGCGCTGCGGCGGCCCTGGGCGGCGGCGGTCGACCGCGGGATCGGCGCGGTCGTCGAGCCGCTCGCGGCGCTGCTCGTCGTCGTCGACATCGTCATCCTCGCCGCCGGCGTCTTCACGCGCTACGTGCTGCGCAACCCGCTCGTCTGGAGCGACGAGCTCGCGACGTTCGTCTTCCTCTGGATCGCGATGCTCGGCGCCGTGGTCGCGTACCGGCGCGGCGAGCACATCAGCCTCTCGGTGCTGGTGCGGCGTTCGAGCGGCCGGGTCCGCGACGTGCTCGAGGCGATCGCGGCGGTCGTCGTGGTGGTGTTCGTCATCGAGCTCATCCCGGCGACGCTGAAGTTCTTCGACATCGAGCGCATCGACCTCACGCCCGCGCTCAGCCTGCCGCGCTCGTACGAAGTCCTCGCGATCATGATCTGCCTGGTGCTGATCTTGATCCTCGCGCTGCTCCGGCTCTCCGAGATGAACCTCGGGGCCGTCGCCGGGGTGGTCGCGGGCGCGGTCGTGCTGAGCCTGGCATGCTATCTCGGACGCGGTGCGTTCGCCGGGCTCGGCAACGTGAACTTGGTCGTCTTCTTCGTGCTGCTGACGGGAACGTGCATCGCGATCGGCGTCCCGATCGCGTTCTCGTTCGGCCTCGGGACGGTCAGCTATCTGGCGATCGTGACCTCCGTCCCGCTGAACACCGTCTCCGGACAGATGCTCGCCGGGGTCTCGAATCTGGTCCTGCTCGCGGTCCCGCTCTTCATCTTCCTGGGCTTGCTGATGGAGACCGCCGGGATCGCGCAGCGGCTGGTCGGCGCGCTGGCCGCGCTGGTCGGGCACCTGCGCGGCGGCCTGAGCATCGTGCTCGTCGGCGCGATGTATCTCGTTTCCGGCATCTCCGGCTCGAAAATCGCCGACATGGCGGCGGTCGCTCCGGTCCTGTTCCCCGACATGGAGCGCCGCGGGCAGAAGCGGACGTCGATGATTGCGCTGCTCGCGACCTCGGGCGCGATGGCCGAGACGATTCCGCCGAGCTTGGTGCTGATCATCATCGGCTCCGTCACCGGGGTTTCGATTCAAGCGATGTTCACCGCCGGGCTGCTGCCGGCGTTTCTGATCTCGCTGCTGCTCGTCGCCGTCGCGCTGTGGGACGCCAAGCGCGAGAACGTCGCGCTCTCGCAGCGCGCCCCGGTGCGCGCGGTCGCGATCGCGTTCTTCGTCGCGATCCCCGGGCTCGTGCTGCCGCTGGTGATCCGTTACTTCGTCGTCGCCGGGATCGCGACCGCGACCGAGGTGAGCGTCGTCGGGATCATCTATACGATCCTGGTCGGCGTGCTGATCTATCGCGGGTTCAACTGGCGCACCGTCTATCCGACGCTGGTCGAGACGGTCTCGCTCGCCGGCGCGATCCTCTTCATCATCGCGACCGCGACGGCGATGGGCTGGGCGCTCACCCAGTCGGGTTTCGCGCAGCAGCTCGCCGACATTCTCGGGCACGCGCCGGGCGGGAAAGCCGGTCTGATGCTGCTCTCGATCGTGATGTTCATCTTCCTCGGCTCGGTGCTCGAGGGGATCCCGGCGATGGTGCTCTTCGGGCCGCTGCTGTTTCCGATCGCGCGCGCCGCCGGGATCAACGAAGTGCACTACGCGATCGTCGTGGTGCTCGCGATGGGGGTCGGCCTGTTCTCGCCGCCGGTAGGGA
>Ga0213879_10000030_pt1 | contig 45557 bp, 58 predicted proteins | sample VelepicoBEBS_R03_FD_161046 | JGI IMG/M metagenome (GOLD analysis project Ga0213879, IMG submission 161046) | Vellozia epidendroides bulk soil microbial communities from rupestrian grasslands, the National Park of Serra do Cipo, Brazil - BS_R03 | ecosystem: Environmental > Terrestrial > Soil >...
AAACGCCTGCGCTGCGAGGATTACGTCGTCGCATGTTTACGCAGTTGCATCGTGAGATTTTTGGCTCACGTGAAGTTCGGCCGACGATCACGTTCCTTCAGCGTACCCTTCAAGTGGCTGCGCTTGCGTATCCGTAGCGCAATCGGCGCCCGTGTAATAGCACAACCACCGAAAGACCTCGTCGCTGTCATCCATGATTCTCTTCACAGATTGTGGCCGGGCACGGTCGTGTTGATCGATGTGCCCCTGCGCGTTCCCTAAACGGTAAATCCGAGTTTGAAACCAGGAATCGTACATGAGGTAGCGGCCATCGGGACCGCGAACCGGCGGTATACGGTCCAGAGCGGGCGTACTGCGTTCTCGCAAGATGATTTTGTCTATCTCGGAGAATTCCAACTTTTCAATGGACAATGGCTCATCGGGTTTATTATCTCGTCCGCTTGCAAATTGCAGCAGGCGACTGTCGGAGTATACGCCAATACCTCCATCTCCGTAATCCGCGGTCGAGTTGGCTCGATCGGCAAATTGCTGGAAAAAGCACGTACATACGGAGCTTGGCGTAAGGCCATTCGCGGTTAGAGCTTCGTATACTCGATGCTCCCAGAGCGCCTCAAGTCTCAACGACCGGCTGCGATGTCTCGCGGAAAAACTAATGCCGGGATGGGGCGGTTCAGGCACTGAGTTCGGACTGTAGACGATGCCGATCCCGCACCGACAATGTATGTCAGCCCCGCCACGAGAGGCGTGATCGGCCCGCAACTTGTGAGGTTCCCTACTAATGTGCCAATACGGCTCTCCCGTAACTTTCTTCTGATAATACCATATCAGCTCTGAGTCTCCGCAATACTCGCATGCTACCTGAACGGCCCTTTCTCGCTTGAACCACCCCATGTGCGTGCTTAATGTCCTAGGAGGCCGGATGTCCAGAGTTCCTGGCCTCCGCGCGCCGCCCATCTCGGGTAATGGACGCTCGGTGGTGCCGCCCTGCACCGGACATTTTGATTGCCGCTCGTGGTTGTGCCTGAAAAAGCCCCGGCCGGCGCACGCAATCGCAGCTGTACGTTCGCATCTGAGAAACCACGGGCGGATGCTCGCGTCGTCGAATTAGAGCCACGGCGCATTGTCCTCACTTTCGGGAGTCGGTCGGTCAAAGGCTGTGCTGTGACTGCGTTCTCGTCGACCGGTCTCGAGTGCCTCTTGCAAAAAATGGCCTTATCCTCGTCTTCTTCGCAAAGGTCTGTGTTCGGCAAGGAGAGGTTTGACGGGCCCCGAGCCCGCGCAAGAGATCCATCATTCCGTTGCCGGGGTCGACGGTACTGAAGCGGCCAAGGGCACCGTCGAGACCACCGACCGCTCGGACCGCTTCGGGGCATCGGGGCCGGATTATACGCCCAAATACGCCTTCTTCACCTGGGGGTCATCGAGGAGTTGGCCGGAGGGGCCGCTCAGGGTGATGCGGCCGGTTTCGAGGACGTAGGCGCGGGAGCTCACTTCGAGGGCGGTTTGGACGTCTTGCTCGACGATGAGGATCGAGACGCCGGTTTTGTTGATTTGCGCGAGGAGCTCGATGAGGTGGTCGACGAGCACGGGCGCGAGGCCGAGGGACATCTCGTCGATCAAGAGCACTTGCGGGCGCGCCATGAGCGCGCGGCCGATCGCGACTTGCTGCTGCTCGCCGCCGGAGAGGCGGCCGGCGAGGTAGTCGATGCGCTCGCGCAGGCGCGGCAGCAAGGTGAGGATCCGCTCGAGATCGCTGCGCACCTCGCTGTCACGGCGCAGGTACGCGCCCATCAGCAGGTTGTCTTCGACGCTGAGCGAGCCGAACAGCCGGCGGCCTTGCGGAACCTGCACCAGCCCGGCGCGCACTATGCGGTCGGGTTCTTCTCCCGTCAGCACGCGATCGCCGTAGCGCACGGTTCCGCCCCAGACCGACACGACGCCGCTCAGCGCTCCCAGCAGCGTCGACTTGCCGGCGCCGTTCGAGCCGATCAGCGCGACAATCTCGCCCGGATCGACGCGCAGCGAAACGTCCCACAGCACTTGCGTGTCGCCATAGCCCGCGCTGAGGCCGTCGACGACGAGCGGGCTCGTCGCGACGCGCGCGCCTGCACCGGCCGTCACGGCGCCGCCTCGGGCGGCCGTCACGGCGTTGCCTCGGGCGGGTGTTGGGGCGGGTCGAGCGGCTGTTGGGTCGCTTCGGGCGGCTGTACGCGCTCCGCTTCCGCGCGCTGCGACTCGATTTGCTTGAGCTGCTCCTGGCGCTTGAGCCAACGCGAGCCGAGGTACGCTTCGATCACCTGCGGCGAGGCGAGCACCTCGCTCGGCGCGCCTTGCGCGATCTTCTTCCCTTCGGCGAGCACGACGATCGTGGTCGAGATCGACACGATCGCCTTCATCAGGTGCTCGACCACGATCAGCGTGACGCCGCGCCCGTTGACCGCGCGCAGCAGATCGAGCGCTTCGTCGACTTCGGCGGCGTTGAGCCCGGCCATCACCTCGTCCAGCAGCAGCACGTCGGGGTCGAGCGCCAGCGCCTTCGCCACCTCGAGCCGCTTGCGGTCGGGGATCGTCAGATCGCTCGCCGGGCGCTCCGCGACGCGCGCCAGCCCGACGAACTCGAGCAGCTCCTGCGCGCGCTCGAACGACGCGCGCGTCGAGCGCTTCGCGCCGTTGCGGCCGTACATCGCGCCGACCGCGACGTTCTCGCGCACGGTCAGCGACGCGAACGGCTTGACGACTTGGAACGTGCGCGCGATCCCCAGGTGACAGACCTCGTGCGTCGGCACGTCGGCGATCCGCTTGCCGGCGTACGTCACCTCGCCGGTCGACGGCTTGTAGACGCCGCTGATCACGTTCATCAGCGTCGTCTTGCCGGACCCGTTCGGGCCGATCAGCCCGACGACGCTGCCGCGCTCCACGTCGAAACTCACCTCGCTGAGCGCCCACAAGCCGCCGAAACGCATCCCGACGTTCGCGATGCGCATCGCGACGGCGCCCGGCGCGAGCGGGTCCGCCGTGGCGCTCATGCCTTGTACGCCGTGAGGGCTTTGAGCCACGCGCGCGCGCCGCCTTTCAAGCCGAACAGCCACACCAGGCCGCGCGGCAGGAGCAGCACCACCAGCACGATCATCGCGCCGAAGAACAGCGTGTGGATGCTGATGAAATAGCGCTGCAGCAACTCGTTCGTGCCGGTAAGGATCAGCGAGCCGATGAAGGGACCCGCGACGCTGCCGACCCCGCCCAAGATCGCCATCACGATCGGGAAGACGTTGGAGTCGACGGAGAACGCGATCGACGGATCGAGAAAGCCGTTGGCGGGCGCGAACACGGCGCCGGCGGCGCCGGCCATCATCCCGCTGATCGCCCAGGCGATCACCTTGTAGCGCGTCTGGCCGATCCCGAGCACCGCGGCGGCGTCCTCGTTCTCGCGGATCGCGACGAACGCATAACCGAGCTTCGAGCGCGCGATCGCATACGTCCCAAGCATCGAGCCGAGCGCGACCAGCCACATCGCGTAGTAGTAGATGTAGAAGTGCGCCTCGTCGACGTGGTGGACGGCCAGGCCGCTCGAGCCGCCGAGGGCGTCGAGGTTCGCGACGATGTCGGTGATCGCCAACGCGATCCCCAGCGTCGCGATCGCGAAGTAGTGTCCCTTCAACCGCAGCACCGGGATGCCGATCACGATCGCGAAGGCCACGTTCACCACGCAGGCCAGCGCGACGTCGGCGAACAGGTTGTCCACGCCGTTCGCGCTCAGGACCGCCGAGCAGTAGCCGCCGAGGCCGAAGAACGCGACTTGGCCGAAGGAGACGTAGCCGGTGTAGCCGCCGATCACGTTCCACCCGTACGCCATCGCCGCGTACATCAGAATGTTCCGAAAGACGATCTGGAAGTAGTCGTTGTGTGTCGCCGGCACCGCCAGCAGCAGCGCCATGATCCCCAGCGCGATCGCGAACGCCACCGGGCTCCCGGTGATCCCGCCCAACCCGATGCGGCGCAGCACGGTGCCCGTGCTGCTCTGCACCGCGCTCGGAGAATGGTTCACGCGGTCGCTTTTCCGACGATCCCGGTGGGCCGCACGATCAGCACGATCAGCAGCACGATGAGCGCGATCGCGTCCTGCAGGCCGGAACCGCTGATGTGCTGGGTCCCGATCGTGAAGTCGAGCTGCGTCGCGAACGCCTCCACGATCCCGTAGACGAGACCGCCGATCAGCGCGCCCTCGACCGAGCCCAGCCCGCCGAGCACGCACACGACGAACGCCTTGATCAGGAACGGATCGCCCATCGTCGGGGTGAGCGCGTACGAGAGTGCGATCAGCGTCCCGGCAACGCCGGCCAGCCCGGCGCTCAGCCCGTAGACGATCGCGTAGATCTGCGGCGTGCGCACGCCGGAGAGCTGCGCCGCGCCGATGTCCATCGACGTCGCGCGGATCGCGCGGCCCGTCTTCGTGCGCGTGAGCCAGATCTGCATCGCGGCGGTGATCGCCAGCGCGACGAGCAGCGTCCACAGCTTCACCCACGGCACCGTCACGCCGAGCGCGGTGAAGCTGACGCCCGTGTAGACGGTCGTGATCCCGCGGCGATCGCCCGTCCAGACGATCTCGGCGATGTTCACCAGCAGCAGCGAGAGCCCGAACGTCAGCAGAAACGTGGTGAGAATCGGCGCGCGCGCGACCCAGTTGATCAGGGAGCGCTGGATCAGGTACCCCAGCACGAACAGCGCGACGAACGAGATCGGGAGCGAGAGGAACGGATCGACGTGAAAGCTCTGGAAGAGCTGGTACGTCAGGTACGCGCCGAGCATGATGAACGCGCCGTGCGCGAGGTTGATGATGTTCATGATGCCCCAGACCAGCGAAAAGCCGAGGGCCACCACGGCCAGGATCCCGCCTGCGAGAATCCCGTTGACGAGATCCTGGGCCAGCAGTTGCATCTACGCTATCGCTTGCCCCACGGCGGCGCGGGGTACTTCGGCGCCGCTTGCGCGAGGCCGCGTGGCCACACCGTCAGCAGCTTGCCGTTCTGGATCTGGTTCACCACCATCGGTTTGTACACGTTGAGGCCGCGGCTGTCGAACTTGAGGATGCCGTAGAACGTGGTGACATCGAGCTTGGCGAGCGCGTCGCGCACCTTCTCCGGGTCGAGCGAGCCGGCGTTCTCGATCGCGTACTGGAACGCCAGGCAGGCCGCGGTCGACTCCGCGTTGTGGTAGTCGGGCGCGTGATGGTACACCCCCTCGAACGCCTTCGCGTACTCGGGCGCCGTCGCGTAGAAGCCCTTGCGGTCGGCCTTGTACTTCACCGCCTCCGACCACTGCGCCGCGCCGAAGACGTCGTTCGCGTCCTTGCCGAGCGCGTTGACGAAGTCCGGGGTGTCCGGGCCGACGGTGTAGCCGTAGCCCTTCGCCTGAACGTTCTGCTCGCGCAGACCCTTCTGCACCAGCAGCGCGTCCTGCACGTGGCCGGCGTTGAGGATGAGATCCGGGTTCTGCTGCTTGAGCGCCGAGATGATCGACGACACGTCGGTCGCGGTGTCGGGGTACTTGTTGTTGTAGACCACCTTCATGCCGTGCGAGTTCGCCCACGCCGTCGCGCCATCCGCGACTTCCTGCGAGAACGCGTCGCTTGCCGCCGTGATCGCGACGGTCTGCGCAACGGGCTTTTGCGAATGCGCCATCTCGAGAATCCCTTCGAGGTAGCGTCTAGCCGGCGAGAGGACGCCGAACGTGTACTTGAAGCCCTGTTTGAAGATCTTCTCGGCGGCGCCGTTCCCTTCGACCATCGGGATCTTCTTGCGCTCGGCGATCTGCGCGACCGTGAAGCTCGTTCCCGAGCCGTACGGGCCGAGGATGAAGTTGACGTGGTCCTGATCGATCAGCCGCTCAGCCAACTGCGCCGAGGTGTCGTTCTTCGACTCGTCGTCGTAGTACTTGATGTCGACCTTGTAGCTCTTGTTGCCGACCTTGATCCCGCCGTGCGCGTTGACGTAATTCTTCCAGAAGTCGTAGCCCTCTTGGGTGAGGTGACCTTCTTTCGTCAAGTTGCCGGTCAGCGAGATCGGCGAACCGAACACGATCGTGTCGCTCGCGGCCGCGACCGGTTCTATGCCAGCGCTGCTCCCACCCACCGCGAAGGCAAGCGCAAGCGCGGTGACGAGCAACGAACGATACTGCATGAAGCCTCCCGATGGGAATATTTCGTGCAGGAATAAGGCCCCGGCCCGGGATTTCCTTCCGCGAGGCGCGCGCGTTAGCGGCTAGCGCCGAACGATTGGGAGGCGGGCGGGTCCGCCTGCGACGTAGCACACCCGCCCGTCCGCGGTCGTTCCCGCGACCTGCCAGTAGTAGTGCACCTCAATCGCCGATGTGTCCGGAAGCCGCTCGAACACGACCCGCCAGAAGCCTTCCGGCGCCGGCCCACCGGTGACCGATTTCGCGCTCGCCGGCGGCGGCACGCGCTCGACGAGCGACGCGATTGTCGTGCCAAGCTCGGTGACGGCGAGAAACGTCAGCTTCACGCCGACGTCCTCGTCCGCCGGCCGAACGGCGAGATCGACAATGAGCGCGACGCCTTCCGGCCTCGACGCTCGTTCCTGCTTCAGAACTCGCACGAACTCAGCGGCTCGCGGAGCGGGGCTGCAGATCGCGAACACCGATGACGGAGGCGGCACGCCTGCCGTGCCAGCGATCATTCGCGCTGTGGTGGCGTAAGCGCCATGCTCACGCCCGCGCTTCGTGCGGCCCCAGCTCCAGTGAAGCGTTCGGCTGTCGCTGCTAGCAGGGCGTCGGTCCGCCGCGTCCCCGTCATCGGTGCGCGCCGCGCTGAGGAGATTATGTAGCACTGCGTGTGGTCGAACCCGACCCCGTAGCCACAACAGAGAGACGGATCATACCACGGGCAGCATTGGTACGCCGTTGGATAGAGATCGCAACACACCGAGGGATCGAAGCAGCCGCCGCCACCACCGCCTCCGGGCGGAGGCGGGGGCGGGGGCGGCTGGGACGGAAACGAGGTTGCGACCCACTCGTGGAACCGGTCGACGCATGTGTCGTTGCACGTCGGGGTGACGATGTAGTAGTCTCCCACACCCTGTCCGTCATCCGTGTTCATACACTCGGCGGGTAGGGGGGTCCCGATGTACGCAGTGCTGTCGAACGTGCCGAGAAACTGCCACGTGTTGGTCTGCGTGTTGTACCAGCGCTCGCCTGACGATTTTATGGGTTGCAGGTACGAGCACTGCACGCTGATCGCGAAATGCGTCTCGAAGATGTCCCAGCCGTTAGGCCCTTGCGCCTTCGGATTGAGCGTTGCCGTCCGGCTCGTGTATTGCGGCACCCATGCCGAGGTGTTGTAGTTGTAGAGCGCCACTGACCACGTTCCATCGTAATTACGCCACGTCTGAAACGTGTACTGCGGGAAACCGTCTCCGAAGTCACGCGTGTAGTTCGTCTGGAAGTTACCGTTGAGCGGTTGCAACGTGTGGAAGACGCCGATTTTGTCGGACGCCGTCGGATCGCAAAAGTCGTACGCGTACACCTCGGCGTAGGTCACGCCGAACGTTGGCGCTGCATTCCTGTAGCGCGTCCCGATTTCGAGGCACGACCCGCCTTCGCGCGAGGTGGGCGCGAACAGATCGCTTACGAAAGACGTCGACCCTAGCGCCACGCCCGTTGTGTATGCTGTGTGCAGTCCGTACGCGCCCGAGTGCGGCTGGGTGATGTTGTAGAAGTAGTAGCCGCTCTGACCGCCGCAGTCGACACACTCCGTGACGTTGGAGGGCGTGCGCCTGCTGCTCGACCTACGGTTGGCTGCCGAAAGCACGCGATTCCAGAAGCTCGCGACAAGCGCGTAGGGGTCGGTGGCTCCGGCGACGGCGGCATCGTTTCTCCGCGCGCTTGCGAACGCCGCAGTTCCCTGCCACGCCGACGGTCCGTTGCCGCGCATGCGCGGGAGCGCGCGAAGCATCGCAGGCTCGGCCGGTGGCGCAGCGTCCGCACGGCGAAGTCCCGCGAATTTTTTTTGCATGATCGCGTTCGGGTAAGGGTGGTGCACGGACTGCACACCACGCTTTCCCGATCCGGCGGGAATGTCGTGCGTCCTAGAGACTGGGCCGCAGCCCGATACGAATAGCGCCGCTGCGATACAAGAGAGTGGTAGCGCGCGGCAAAAGCGAGACAGAAGCATAGGGACACCCTCTTCCCAAGCATACCAGCAGAACCGTGCCACCGTCAACACCGAGGAACTGGAATAGCGCCCTATCGTTGCACCGCCTCTTTTAGTGCGCGCGTGAAAGCCGCCGCCTTGCGCGCGGCCTCCTGGCCGTGGGAACCGGCGTACGCGTCGATCAGCGCGCTCCCTACGATGACACCGTCGGCGACCGCGCCGACCGCGGCGGCCTGCGCGGGGGTCGCGATGCCGAAGCCGACCGCGAGCGGAAGCCGCGTCGCTTCGCGCAGCCGCGCGAGGGCACCGGCGATCCAACCGACGTCCGGCTCGCGCCGCGCGCCGGTCACGCCGAGCCGTGAGACGAGATAGACGAATCCGCTCGACGCGGCGGCGATCCGCGCCGCGCGCGCCGGCGGCGTCGTCGGCGCGATGAGGAGCGGGATCGCGAGCCCGGCGGCGCGCAGCGGCGGCGCGAACGTGTCGAGCTCTTCGAGCGGAACGTCGGGGACGATCGCGCCCGCCGCGCCGGCCTCGCGCGCACCGTGCGCGAAGCGTTCCGCGCCGTAGCGGTCGACCGGGTTCACGTAGGTGAAGAACACGATCGGCGCGGCGCCGCGCGCGCGAGCGCGTGCGGCAAGCTCGAGCGAGTCGGCGAACTTCATCCCGCCGGCGAGCGCGCGCTGTCCGGCCGCGGCGATCGTCGGCCCGTCGGCGAGCGGATCGCCGTACGGAATCCCCAGCTCGATCAGGTCGGCGCCCGCGGCGGTGATCGCGTCGATGACGGCCAGCGTGGTCTCGCGATCGGGATCGCCGGCGACGACGTAGGGAATCAGCGCGGCGCGCCGCTCGGCGCGCGCGCGCGAGAAGACCTCGTCGATCCCGCCGCTCGCGATCAGATCTCGGTCCCTTCGAGCGCGGCGACGGTGCGCACGTCCTTGTCGCCGCGGCCGCTCAAGTTCACCACGATCAGCCCTTCCGGCCCGCGTGTTTTCGCCAGACAGCGCGCGAACGCGATCGCGTGCGCGGACTCCAGCGCCGGAACGATCCCCTCGCGCAGCGCGGTGTGGTGAAATGCGTCGAGCGCTTCGGCGTCGTCGACCGCGACGTAGCGCGCGCGGCCGCTGTCTTTCAGGTACGAGTGCTCGGGGCCGACGCCGGGATAGTCGAGTCCAGCGCTGATCGAATGCGTGTCGCGGACTTGCCCTTCGTCGTCCTGCAGCACGTAGCTGCGCGAGCCGTGCAAGATGCCGACGCTTCCGGCGTTCAGCGAGGCCGCCGTGTCGACCGCGCGCACGCCGTGCCCGGCGGCTTCGACGCCCCACAGCTTCACCTCGGCGTCTGCGAGGAAGCCGCTGAAGATTCCCATCGCGTTCGACCCGCCGCCGACGCACGCGACGACGTCGCTCGGCAGCCGCCCGTAGCGCTCGATGATCTGCGCGCGCGCTTCGATCCCGATGACTTTCTGAAACTCGCGCACCATGTAGGGATACGGGTGCGCGCCGACGACCGAGCCGATCACGTAGAAGGTGTCCTCGACCCGCGCCGCCCACTCGCGAAACGCTTCGTTCGTCGCATCCTTCAGCGTGCGGGTTCCGCTTTCGACCGGATGGACGCGCGCGCCGAGCAGCTTCATCAAATAGAGGTTGAGCGCTTGGCGCTCGACGTCGACCGCGCCCATGTAGACATCGACTTGCATCCCGAGCTTCGCGCCGACGGTCGCCGTCGCGACGCCGTGCTGGCCCGCGCCGGTCTCCGCGATGAGACGCTGCTTTCCCATCCGCCGCGCGAGCAGCGCCTGTCCGACGGTGTTGTTGATCTTGTGCGCGCCGGTGTGGTTCGTGTCCTCGCGCTTGAAGACGATCGGCGCATGCGGCCCGTCGACCAGTCGCTCAGCGTGATAGACCGGCGAAGGCCGCCCGACGTAATCGCACAACAGCGTCTCGTACTCGTTCCAAAACGCCGGATCGGCGAACGCCTCGTTCATCGCCTTCTCGAGCCGCACGAGTGCCTCGACGAGGACCTCGGGAACGAAGACGCCGCCGAACTGCCCGAAGTACCCGCGCGCGTCGGGAAGGATCGTGTGCTCGCCGGTATCGATCATAATGACTCGGTTTCAGTTCCGTTCGCTTCAGCGTCCGCCGCCGAGCGGAGCTGGATCGTCCACGAAGCGACAAAATCAGGATTGATGACGACCTCGCCCGTGCCGCGCAGCCGATATTCGCCGGGTTCCGCGCGCTCGAGCTCGGGCGGCAACGTGAACGGCTCTTCCTCGCCGGCCCGGCGAACGGAGACGATGCCGTCCTCGCGGATATCTTCGATCTCGCCGGCCCACGCCTCGCGCGCTTGTTCGCTGCCGTCGGGATTGAGATAGGTCAGCCCGACCAACACAATTTTGCCGACGTAGTCCGCGCGCCGCGCGGGATCGACGGTTTCATCGGCCATGGTGACTTATGCTCCAACCCCCGCGTCGGCAAGCCGCACCGCCTCGACGAACGCGCGAACCTTCGCGCCGTCTTTCAGCCCGCTCGTTTCGACTCCGCTGCGCACGTCCACGGCATACGGGCGCACCGCTCGCACGCAGTCCGCGACGTTCTCCGGCGTGAGACCGCCGCTGACCACAAAGCGCCGCGCACCGGCGAGCTCGCGCGCGAGTTCCCAACGAAACATGCGGCCGGTCCCGCCGCTGCGGCCGCCGGCGCCGGCGGCGTCGAAAAGCCAGGTCGCGTGCTCGAACGGGCGCGCGTGCGCGTCGAATTCCGCCCGCGACGGCACGCCGCCATCCCGGACGTGGTAGGCCTTCAGGTACGGCCCGGCGGCGAAGGCTTCACAGACCTCGGCCGGCTCGTACCCGTGGAACTGCGGGATAGCGCCGACTTTCAGCGCCTCGTCGACGAGCGCTGCGGGTGGATCGACGAAGACCGCGACCAGCGTCGTGATTGCCGGGACCGTCTCCGCGATGTCGCGGAAGCGCTCAACGCTGACCCGCCGCTCCGACTCCTCGGCGAGGATCACGCCGACCGCGTCGGCCCCCGCGTCGACGGCGAGCGCGACGTCGGCCGCGCTCGTGCAGCCGCAGATCTTCACCCGCGTGCGCAACGCTTCGCTCTACAGCGGAACGTTCAGCGCGCCCTTCAGCGCGCGAATCGCTTCGCTCTTGTCGTCGGCGCGCATCAGCGACTCGCCGACCAGCACGCCGTAGACGCCGCGCACGACCAAGCGGGCGACGTCGTCCTGTGATTTCACGCCGCTCTCGCTGATCACGAGCACGCCGGGCGGCACGAGCGGCAGCAGCTCCTCGGTGACGGCGAGGTCCGTCTCGAAGGTGTGCAAGTTGCGGTTGTTGATCCCTAGGAGCATCGCTCCGGCCGAGACGGCGCGGCGCAGCTCCGTTTCGGTATGCACCTCGACGAGCACGTCCAGCTGGTGCTGCCGCGCCTCGTCGAGGATATCGGCGAGCTGCTCGTCGGTGAGCCCCGCGACGATCGCCAGGATCGCGTCGGCGCCGTATGCGGCCGACTGCACGACCTCGTACCGCGTGCGCAAGAAGTCTTTGCGCAAGATCGGGAGCACGCTCGCTTCGCGCGCGACGTCGAGATACGCGAGGTCGCCGAGGAAATGATCAGCCTCGGTCAACACGCTGATCGCGTCGGCGCCCGCGTCTTCGTAGTCGCGCGCGACTTGCGCCGGATCGAGATGGGGAACGATCAACCCGACTGACGGCGAGGCCCGCTTGATCTCCGCGACGATCGCCGGCCCACGCGCCACTTCGAGCGCCGCGCGAAAACGCCGGCGCTCGCCGAGCCGGTTCTGCGCCCGCTCGCGCAGCACCTCAATCGGCTCGCGCGCTTCGTCGGCTTCGCGCGCCTCCGCTTTGGCCGCGTAGAGCTTTTCGAGCATGTCCGTCATACTGTCATCCTGAGCTCCGTCGAAGGATCGTTTTCGCGGTGCGCACGAAGCGCGTCGAGCGCGGCGCGAGCCCGGCCCGTTTCGACCGACGTGCGCGCGCGCGCCATGCCGTCGTGGACGTCGACCGCCTCGCCGGCGACGACGAGCGCAAGCGCGGCGTTGAGACAGACCAGATCGGCGCGCGGGCTCCGCTCGCCGCCGAGAATCGCGAGCACCGCGGCCGCATTGACGGCGGCGTCGCCGCCGCGAATCTCCGCGCGCGACGCGCGCACGCCGTACTCGGCCGGCTCGAGCTTCCAGCGCCGCACGCCGGAGCGGTCGAACTGCAGCACATCGGTCGGCGCCTCGCCGGAGATTTCGTCGAGCCCGTCTTCCGCGTGGATCACCGCGCCGGCTTCGGCGCCGAGCGCGCGCAGCGCGTCGCCGACGAGCGAGACGTGCTCCGGGCGCGCGACGCCGATCACTTGGCGGTTCGCACCGGCCGGGTTCGTCAGCGGCCCGAGCACGTTGAAGACGGTCCGCACGCCGAGCTCGCGCCGAATCGGGCCGACGGCGCGCATCGCGGGATGGTGGCGCTGGGCGAACAAGAACGCGATGTTGTGCTCGCGCAGCACGCGCGCCGACGCGTCCGGCGAGCGGTCGATGTCGACGCCGAGCGCTTCGAGCACGTCGGCGCTTCCGCACGCGCTCGACGCCGCGCGGTTGCCGTGCTTGGCGACCGGAACGCCGCAGCCCGCGACGACGAACGCCGCCATCGTCGAGATGTTGATCGTGTGCGCGTTGTCGCCGCCGGTTCCGACGACGTCGAGGACCACCGGCAAGCCGTGCTCGACGCGCACGCTCCGCTCGCGCATCGCGCGCGCCGCGCCGACCACCTCGTCGACCGTCTCGCCCTTCGCGGCCAGTGCCGCGAGCAGCGCGGACGCGCGCACCGGCGAGAGCGTTTCGTCCATGATCGCGCCAATCGTGCTTGCCATCTCATCCGACGACAGATGGTGCCCCGCAAGGACGCCGCGCAGCAGCGGGGGATAGGGGTCGGGCGCCGTCACGCGCGCATTTCCCGAACGACGTTCTCGGCGAGCGCGCGACCGGCCGTCGTCAGCACCGATTCCGGATGGAACTGCACTCCCGAGATCGGCAGCTCGCGGTGGACGAGCCCCTGGATCACCCCATCCTCACTCGCCGCATTCGCCCGCAGCACCGATGGGAAACCGTCATGGTCGACCACGAGCGAGTGATACCGCGTCGCCGTAAACGGCGAGGGTATCTGCGCGAAAAGGCCCTGCGCATCATGGATGATCTCCGAAGTCTTCCCGTGCATCTGTCGCGGCGCGTGCACAACGCGCCCGCCGAACGCCTCGCCGATCGCCTGCAGCCCCAAGCACACCCCGAACAACGGCTTGCGCTCGCGCGCCGCTTCGCGCACGATCCCAAGCGTGCGCCCCGCGTCTGCCGGCCGGCCGGGCCCCGGCCCGACGATCACACCGTCGTAGCGCGCCGTAACGCCGTCGTCCAAGCACGGATCGTCGTTGCGAACCACCTCGACCTCGACCCCCTCAACCGCCCCGAACAAATGCGCAAGATTCCACGTGAAGGAATCGTAATTGTCGACCAGCAGCAACCGCGTCACGAAACGATCCCCAGCACGGCGCGGACGATGCCGGTCTTCGCGAACACTTCGGCGTATTCGGTCTGCGGGACGCTGTCGGCGACGATCCCGGCCGACGCCTGCCAGTAGGCGCGCCCGTTCGCCACCGCGACCGAGCGCAGGATGATGCACGAGTCGAGGTCGCCGTCGAAGTCGAAGTGCGCGACGCTGCCGGCGTAGAAGCCGCGCGCGACGGGCTCCAGCCGGTCGATCAGCTGCATCGCGCGGATCTTCGGCGCCCCGGTGACGGTGCCGGCCGGGAACGAGGCGGCGAACAGGTCGAGCGCGTCCTTGTCCTCGCGCAGCTCGCCCACGACGTTCGAGACGATGTGCATGACGTGCGAGTAGCGCTCGATCACCATCAGCTCGTCAACCCGCACGCTGCCGGTGCGGCACACCGCGCCGAGATCGTTGCGCGCGAGGTCGACCAGCATCACGTGCTCGGCGCGCTCCTTCTCGTCGTGGAGCAGCTCATCGGCGATCCGCGCGTCGACCTGCGGATCGGCGTGGCGCGGGCGCGTTCCGGCGAGCGGGCGAATCCGCGCCGTGCGCCCGTCGAGCCGCACGAGGAACTCCGGCGAGGCGCCGAACACCGCGCGCCCTTCGTGCTCGACGAAGAACATGTACGGCGAGGGGTTGCGCGCGCGAATTTCGCGGTAGAAGTCGAACGCCGTCCCCGCCAGCGGGCACGAGAAACGAATCCCGACTTGCAGCTGGTACGCTTCGCCGTCGTAGATCAGCTGCTTCGCCTGCGCGACGCGCTCCAGGAAGGTCGCCTCGTCCATCGACGCGCTCACCGGGCCGTCGGCGCGCACCGCGCCCGGCACCGTCGGGCGCTGGCCGAGCAGCCGCGCGGCGTACGCGTCGAGCCGCGCGTTGACGGCCTCGTGTTCGCTCGCCTCGCGCGCGAAGCCGATCAGCGTGAGCCGGTGCGTAAAGTGATCGAACACCAGCCACGTCCCCGGAATGACCGCCAGCGCGTCCCCGAACCGCACGTCCGCCGGCGGAACGCCACCGTCGTCCAGAGTTTGTCGCAGGACGGGCTCGAGCGCGCGCGCCGCGTCGTAGGTGAACACGCACACCGCGCCGCCGGGGAACGGAAGGTCGTCGCGGTCGAGCCTGTAGCGGCCGATCGCGGCGCGAATGCGCTCGAGCATCCGCGGGTCGCGGTCGACGCCGAACGCGTCGAGGTAGTCGAGGCCGATGAACGAGAAGCGGCTGATCCGCTCCGTCCCGTGGACCGACTCCAGCATACACGAACGCCCCGGCTGGGCCAGGGCGAGGTAGGCGGAGATCGGCGTGATGCTGTCCGCGACGAACGATCGCGTAATCGAGGTGAGACTGAGCGGGTCGTCCGCGGTCACTAGCATACGGGGGTAGCCCCTACTGTAGCAGATTCTCGGCCGCTGGCTAGGGGGCCGGGCGGCCGAGACGGTGCTACGAGACTACTTCACGAGCTCCAGGATCGAGAGTTCCGCGGCGTCGCCGGGGCGGACGCGGGACTTGGTGATCCGGGTGTAACCGCCCGGCTTGTCCTTCAGCGAGGGTGCGATCTGCTCGCACAGCTTCTTCGCGACGGCCTCTTCGGTCAGGTAGGAGGCCACCAGCCGCCGCGAGTGGAGCCCGCCGCGCCGCGCCTGCGTGATGAGGCGGTCGACGACTTTGGAGATCTCCTTGGCCTTGGTCGAGGTGGTCTCGATCTTCTCGTGCTTGAAGAACGACGTCGCGAGGTTGCGGAGCAGCGCCTTGCGATGACCGTCCGTGCGCGAGAGACGCTTGTTGGCGACTTGGTGCGGCATGATTCCTCTACGCTTGGCGGAGCGAGAGTCCCCGCTCCTCCAGGACTTGCTTGATCTCGTCGAGCGACTTCTTGCCGAAGTTGCGCATCTTGATGATTTCGTCTTCGGTCATGTCGAGCAGCTCGGAGACCTTCGAGATCCCCGCGCGCTTGAGGCAGTTGAACGAGCGCACCGAGAGGTTGAGCGTCTCGACCGGCACGTCCCACTCGCTGGCGGGCGCGGTCTGCACCGGCTTCTCTTCGGTCGAGAAGCCGATGAAGAGCCGCAGCTCCTCGGTAAGGATCTGGGCCGCTTCCGAGAGCGCGTCGTCGGGTGAGATCGAGCCGTTGGTCTCGATCTCCAGCGTGAGGCGGTCGAAGTCGACCGACTGGCCGACGCGCGTGTCGTCGACGCTGAAGTTGACCTTGCGGATCGGCGAGAAGATCGAGTCCATCGGGATGAGCCCGATCATGTGCTCGATGTTGCGCTGCTTGTCGCTGGTGACGTAGCCGCGCGCCTTCTCGACGCCGATCTCCATCGAGAGCTTCGCGTCTTTCTTCGAGAGCGTCGCGAGGTGGTAGTTCGGCTGCAGGATCTCGACGTCGGCGTCCGGCTGGATGTCGCCGGCGGTGACTTCCTTCGCGCCGCTCGCGCTGAGCTGGAGGACCTTGGGGTCTTCCGTGTTCAGCTTGATCGGCAGTCCCTTGAGGTTGAGCAGCAGGTCGACGGTGTCTTCGACGACTCCGGGAATCGTCGAGAACTCGTGCAGGACGCCGTCGATCTTGACGTAGGTGACGGCGGCGCCGGGGATCGAGGAGAGCAGGACGCGGCGCAGCGCGTTGCCGAGGGTGATGCCGAAGCCGCGCTCGAGCGGCTCGATCACGAACTTGGCGTAGTTCTCGCGGCGTTCGCGAACTTCGATGTTGGCGCCGGCGGGCGCTTCGAGGACGGTCATGTTGTTCGGTGTGGTCTTTCTCCGTTTACGTTATCCGCAGATGCGAGCCGCGCTCGATCCACGATCGGACGCCTAACGGTGGTGTGGTTTGGTCTAAGGATTAGCGGCTGTAGTACTCGACGATCAGTTGCTCGTCGACCGGGGTATCGATCTGCTCGCGGCTCGGGAGCGCCAGCACTTTTGATGAAGCGTCGGTCTCGTTGAACTCGAGCCACTCAGGGTGGCGGCGGTTCTTCGCGGTCTCGATCGCGCCGGCGAAGAAGTCCGAGGACTTCGAGCGGTCGGTGATCGTGATTTCGTCGCCGGCCTTCACGATGATCGAGGGCACGTTGACGATGCGCCCGTTCAAGCGGAAGTGGCGGTGCGTGACGAGCTGGCGCGCCTGGGCGCGGCTCTGCGCGAGGTTGAGCCGGTAGATGACGTTGTCGAGACGGCGCTCGAGCAGCTGCAGGAAGGTCGCGCCGGTCTTGCCCTTGACGCGCTGCGCTTCGCGGAAGTAGTTCGAGAACTGGTTCTCAAGCACGCCGTAGTAGCGGCGCATCTTCTGCTTCTCGCGGAGCTGGCGGCCGTACTCGGAGATCTTCTGACGCGTCTTGGTGTTCTGCGTCTTCTGACCCGGCGCGGTTCCGCGGCGCTCGACGGCGCACTTTTTGGACAGGCAGCGGTCGCCCTTGAGGAAGAGCTTGATCTTTTCGCCGGTCTTGCTGGTCGCGGTCTCGCGGCGGCAGAGTCGGCACACGGCTTCGGTGTAACGGGCCATCGTTTTCCTACAACTCCCTTACACTCTGCGGCGCTTCGGCGGCCGGCAGCCGTTGTGCGGGATCGGCGTGACGTCTTTGATGAGGGTGATCTCCAAACCGGCGGCCTGCAGCGAGCGGATCGCGGCTTCGCGGCCGGCGCCCGGACCCTTGACGTAGACCTCGGCGGTCTTCATCCCGTGGTCCATCGCCTTGCGCGCGACCGCTTCGGCGGCCATCTGCGCGGCGAACGGGGTGGACTTCTTCGAGCCCTTGAACCCGAGGTTCCCGGCGGAGGCCCAGGCGATCGTCGACCCGGTGTTGTCGGTGATCGTGACGATCGTATTGTTGAACGACGAGTGGATGTGGGCGACGCCCGCTCCGACGTTCTTGAACTCGCGCTTCTTGCGCGTCTTGGTTTGCTTCTTGGCGGCCAAACGAAAACTGCTCTTTGCTGGTTTATCCTGTCCGGGCACGGCCCGGTGTCGTCGCCTCGACCGGCAGCCCCGGCGACCCGGCGGCTCCGACCTCGTCTTCCGGCCGCCCGGCGAAGGCGGCGGGCGCGCGAACGCGCGTCATGCCCGGCCCCGGACACAACGGCTTACTCTACCACAGCACGTCCCCGGCGTCAAAGGCAAACACATCTCTGGCCGCAACTCCCGACAACCCGCAGCGGCTCCGCCTCCCGCGTGGCTCAACCGTCGGCTCTACGCCTCCTTGCTTTAGTAGGAGAGCCAACCTTTGCGCTCCCCAATCGGAAATTCCGTATTGAAGTATCTCAGTGTCTCTGCGATCATCAGGCCGTGGCACGCGCGGCAAAGATATGGGTCAAGGTCTCGGACAGGGCTCAAGCGTGGTTCCGGTCCGACCGCTGGCAAGCGATGGAACGCGAAGCCGATGCGGCTATTGCCGCCCTACCTTCGAATACGTCGATGTCGATGGAGAACCCGCGATCCGCTGGCGGCGCATCGGCGGCCGCAAAATTTTCGCAACGTCGTAACATGATCGTCCGATGAGGCGATTACACTCATTTGCGACACGGTGATTGCTCGCCGTAATGCGGTTCAAGCGGCCGATGTTTCGCGAACGACCGCCTGGTACCTGACGTTCGGGCGCGGCGGGTATGGAGAGACGTAACGCGGACGAGAACTCGAATTCGGAGGAATGAGAATGACTGCGAAACATGACGCCGCCCGGGCAGTTGTTGGCGTCTTCGTGGACCGCGACGACGCTCGCGCTGCCGCGCGAGATCTCCACGATGCGGGATACAAGCACACCTGGATTGGAACGACGAGGCCGCATGGCCCGAAGGACAGCTCCAGAGGAGTTGACACGGGCGCGCTGACCGGCGAGGTGGACGGAACGGACGTCGTCGAGGGCGGCAGCAGCAACATCCTCGGAAAGATCGGCCGCTTCTTTGCGGGCGAGCAGTACACGCTCAACGAGGCGCTGATCGAACACGGTGTCGGCGCGGCGGACGCCGCGCAGCTCGAAACAAGCATCGCCCCGGGCAGCTCAGTGCTCACCGTGACGCTCGGCGATGACGACGGGCGCGATGGTTCAGAGGATCCCGCGACCGTGATCTCACGCTGCAATGGTCGGCTGCTGACCCCCGACGGCGGCCTCGCGGCCGAGGGCCAGCAGATCAAAGCCGGCGGCGTCACGCAGCGCCAAGCTGTGAACCAGCTCGACGACGTCCCGACGATTCACGAGGAATTCTTCACGGAGCGCGACAGCGCCCGGCGATAGTCGTACAACAGCGTGACTTCCCCGTCAGTCCGGCGGGGAGGTCACCTGTTTCAAGCGTGTGCGCGCTCGGCTCTCGTGGACGTGCGGGACGATGCCTTCCGGCAGGCCTGGGTCGTTCAACGCGTCATCTAGCCAGACGAGAGCCTCGCGTAGCTCGCCCTCCGAAGCCTCACCGGCTTTGAGTATGTCGCCCATCAGCCACTTTTGGTGCGCGCGCAGTTCGGCCAGTTGCGGTTCTCGTTCAAAGACCAGAAGGCTCTCGCGCGAGAGCTTCAGCGCATACTCCTTCACGTCGAGTCCCAGACGAAGTCCGAGAAGCTCTTCTTGTTCGCGCGCCAAAACGGAATACAGCGTTTGGCTGATGTTCAATCCGTAGACCGCACGCTGGACCGCGCTCGACGTTATGTCGCGCGCCCTTGTCATCAGCGAAATCGACCGGTACGCTGCATCGAGATTCCCGGTCTCGCGATAGACCGCTCTCATGATTCCGGACGCGAGGTTCAATAGGTCTGTTGCCGCCTCGGTTGCGCGATATACCTGGTGGAAGACCGACTCGATGAACCTCACGAAGTGAACGCACGCCGCGTGAGCCTTGGGAGACCGTTGGAGCGTTCGAAAGTACTCGGCTAGGAAATGGACGTCGCTTTCGATCGACTCTCCGAGAGGCTCCGGACCTTGGGGTAAGACGAATAAGCGCTTCGGAAACGGAGGGCTTACGACGTTGCCCTGAGCGTCGAACTTGATGAGCTGCAGGCGTGGCGTTTCACAATTGGGGCAGCGCGGCGTGAGGGCACCGGAAAGTGCCGACTTCCCATACATGACGTCCGCCCATGAAATTTCATGGCAGTTTCCGCATTTGAAGTGCAACTGGCCGTTGAATGACAGCGCCCCTTGCGCGGCCGGCTCGGCGAACTCATGCGGCAGCTCGTCCATTACCGGCTCCCACTCCAAATAGCTGGCCAGGCAAGCGCTGAAGCCCTCCACGGGAACGCCATGATCCGCAATACCACGGCCCGAGCCGCAAAACCCGCGCGTCTTACCGACACCCAAGTGTCGAAGTGGACTTCCTTTGTACCTTGTGCCACGCATGTCGCGGCATAGCGCTTACCGCGCGTTCGCTAGCCGATTCCACCCCGTTGGCCCTCTGGTCGCTTGGATTCGGAACGAATTCACGGCTATAAGGGCGAACAGCAGATCCTGGTGCGCACCAACCGCGTCTCCGGTCTGTGGATCGGGACCATCGCCGCTTTCCTGGTCCTCAGCATTCTCGCCACGATCCGCACGGCGGACTGGAGCTACGGGGCCGACACTGGGACGTTCGTGCAGATCGTGCTGGACTCGTTCGGTGGGATGCGGAACGGAATCGAAGGCGGGACGCACTACCGGTTTCACTGGTCGCCCACGCTGGTGCTCCTGTGGCCGTTCCTCGCCGCGACGCATAGCGTGTGGGTGCTGCAAGCGATCCTTGCCGCCGCCACGGTCGCGTCCGCGCCGCTGCTCGCCGCGGTCGCGCGGACGATGCGCCTCGAGCGCGGCGTCGCCGACCGGATCGGCGCCGTCGCGCTGGTCTACCCGCCGCTGGTGGCGGTCGGGTTCGGCGAATTCCGCGACCTCGGATTGCTGCCGGCGCTCGCGCTGGGCTGGTGGCTCGCGGTGCGGCGCCGCGCGTGGGCGTGGGTCGCGATCTGCGCGGTGTTGCTCGCGGGGCTGCGCGAGGACGTCTGCATCGAGCTCGCGATCGTGGGACTCGTCGTCGCGGTCGACGGCGCGCTGCGGCGCGACCGCGCGCTGCTCGCCGCAGGTCTTGGTTCCGCCGCGCTGGCGATCGCGTCCGACGCGGTCTACGCGCTCATAGTGTTGCCGCGCGTCGGCCCGTGGCCGCCGTCGCACTTCTACGACTACCCGTTCGCGCGCGGCCCCGCGGCGTTGCTGCTCGCGCCGCTCCTGCACCCCCTCGCGTTCTTCGCCGCGATTTTCACGATCGGCCGGCTGACGTACGTGCTCGAAGCGTTCGTTCCGCTGGCCCTCGTGCCGCTGCGCTCGCGGCTCGCGCTGCTGGCAGTCCCCGGGTTCGCGATCGTGCTTCTGGCGAACAGCGGCTTGGTGTGGCGGATGGGGATGCACTACGCGGCGCTCTGGATCCCGTGGCTGCTGATCGCGTTCGCCGGCGGGATCGCGACGCTGCGCGTTCAGCGCCGCTGGACGACGATCGCGTTCGTGCTCTCGGCGATCGTGCTGATCGCGTTCAGCCCGCTGCACCCGCTGCACTATCTCAAGCCGTCGTACCACGCGCTCGCCGATGCGCGCGCGGTGCTCGCGACGATTCCGCGCGACGCGAGCGTGGCGACGCACGACGAGTGGTATACGGCGCTTGCGGCGACGCACCCGAACGCGACGCCGCTCGGCAGCGGGCCGTCATGGTCGCGTGCCGGCTACGTCGTCTTCGCCGAAGACTATCCGAACGAGGATTTCCAGCGCCGCGTGCTGCCGCTCATTCGCGACGTTCTGCGCGCGGGCCACTACCGGCTGATCGCGCGGCGCGGCGCGGTGGTCGCCTACGCGACCGGCCTGCCCGGATGACTTGCGAAGACGGCTTCAACGCCGGCCGATCGTTTAGAGCCGAATGCGCCTGGAAAGGTTGCCGCTCTGCGGTGCTCCGATCGTAAAGGTTACCGTCGCCGTCGGACTTGGCGTTGCGGTCCCTGAGGGCGTTTTGGATTGGGGTGACCGTATCACCGACTCGGGTCCTGGCGCTCCCGCGGCGGACCAGGTTGCCGTGACTTGTGCGGGGCCGGGCGCGTCCACCGTGATCGTTTGATTGGTGTACCGAAGCACCGGCGAACCGTAGGTGGGAGTATTGAGGTAGACGATGACGTTCTGAGGCGTAAAGAAGTTGCAGTTCGATACGACGAGTGGCGGGCCTTGGCCGGCTGGGAACGACAGGCTCGTGACCGGTGCGCGACCCGACATGATCGTAAGCACACCGGGTTGGCAGGGTCCGACCGGCGCGTACGTGTCAAGGTATTCGACGCCGAACCCAGGCTGAATGGTGACATATTGCGGTTCGCGCGATCCGGTCTGCGACGTCAGCTGACCCGCTGGTGGAACGCTCGAGCGACTTCCGGCACAGCCCGTGAGCAGAGCGACGAACGCCATGGCTGCGATCGTTTTCATCGTGGCGGCCTTTCCGAACAGCTTCCCGCAGGTGCTGCTCGATGCCGAGTATAGCATTGCAGGATAGCGACACAAGTGCCCCGGAGCAAAAGGTGATGCCGCATAGGTGACATTCCTTGGAGTATTCTTCAGATGCGTATTATTTGCGCACCTTACCGTAACGACTACGAACAGTCGGCGCAATCCACGGTGCCGATGATCGTGGATGACGGCATTGACGACGTCGTTCATGAGGCCGGTACGATTTGATCCTACACTGCGGCTTCTCCGCATTTGCCGAAGACGTCCAATGCTTGTTGCTCGCCCCGGAAGGCAAGCGGCTCGAATGCGCGCAGCGCGGAACGCGGGTACAACGTCGGCGACCGACCACATTACCGATTTGAGGAGAACCGCCTTGATCGCATGGCTAGGCACCGGACTGCTCGGCGCCAACTTCGTACGCAAGCTGCTGGAGCGCGGCGAGACGGTCCACGTCTGGAACCGCACCGCCGAGAAAGCGCGTGCGCTGGAAGCCGACGGCGCGAAAGCGTTCGACAACCCGGCCGACGCGGTGCGCGGCGCAGCGGAGATTCACCTCACGCTGAGCGACGACGCGGCCGTCGATGCGGTGCTGGAGCCGCTCACCGACCTGATCCTGCCGACCGCCTTCATCGCGGACCACACGACGACCGCGCCGACGCCGACCGCCGAGCGCGTGCAGCGCTGGGCGGATCGCGGGCGCACGTTCGTCCACGCGCCGGTCTTCATGGGCCCGCAGAACGCGCGCGAGGCCACCGGGATCCTGCTGCTCTCCGGCGATCCCGCGGTGCGCGCGCGCGTGAAACCGCGGCTCGCGCCGATGACCGGGAAGGTTCTCGAGCTCGGCGACGACCCGTCGCGCGCGGCCGCGTTCAAGCTTTTCGGCAACATGATGCTGCTGGTGATCACCGGCGGGCTCGCCGACGTCTTCGCGCTCGCGCGCTCGCTCGGGATCGATCCCAAAGACGCGCACGCGCTCTTCAGCGAGTTCAACCCGGGCAACGCCATTCAAGGCCGCGGCAAGCAGATGGCCGAGGGCCGCTTCAGCCCGCCGAGCTTCGAGCTCAGCATGGCGCGCAAGGACGCGCGGCTGATGATCGAGGAGGCGGCGCGCCACGGCACGCGCCTCGACGTCATGCCCGGCGTCACCGCGTTGCAAGACCGCTACATCGCCGCCGGCTTCGGCGGCGACGACGCCGGCGTGGTCGGCTCGGGCCGCGCGTGAACCCGCTCTATCTGACCGAAGGCGACGTCGTCGCCACGTTTACGATGCGCGACGCGCTCGCGCTGGTCGAAGACGCCGCACGCGCGCTCGCCGAGGGGCGCGCCCAGAACAAGCCGCGCCAGCGCGCGTACACGAGCTCGTCGGTCATCCAAGTGCTGGTCGCGGCCTACGGCGGGCGCATGGGCCACAAGACGTACACCGTCGCGCCGAAAGGCCGCGGCGCGAAATTCTGGTACACGCTCTTCGACGAGAACGGCGAAATGCTCGCGATCATCGAAGCCGACGCGCTCGGGCAGATTCGCACCGGCGCCGCTTCCGGCGTCGCGACGCGCTACATGGCGCGCGAGGACGCGCGCACGCTGGCGGTCATCGGCACCGGCTGGCAAGCGCGCACGCAGCTCGAAGCGTGCGTGCACGTGCGCCCGATCGAACGCGTCCTCGTCTACGGCCGCGACCCGCAGCGCCGGGCGGAGTTCTGCGAGCTGATGAGCGAACGTGTCGACGTCCCGGTCGAGCCGGTCGCGAGCGGGCGCGACGCGGTGGCGGAGGCGGACGTCGTGTGCACGATGACCAACTCCAACACCCCGGTGCTGGAAGGCGCGTGGCTCAAGGCCGGCGCGCACGTCAACGCGGCGGGCTCGAACCGCGCGAACGCGCAGGAGATCGACGTCGAAGCGGTCGCGCGCGCAGCGGTCGTCGCGGTCGAAGACCTCGCTCAGGCGAAGATCGAGTCCGGCGACCTGCGCGCGGCGAACGAAAGCGGCCGCTGGCAGTGGGAGCACGCGACGCGCCTGAGCGACGTCGTCGCCGGCCACGCGCTCGGCCGAACCTCCGACGATCAGATCACGCTCTTCGAGTCGCTCGGCATCGGCCTGTGGGACGTCGCCGCAGCATCGCACGTATTCGACCGCTGCATCGTCGAAGGGCGCGGCACCCGCCTCCCGATCCCGAGCTAACCGGTTCGGGTAGAACGGATTCGATGGTCATCACCGCTCGTCGCGCAGCCGCTGCCACCGCCGCGGCGCTCACCCTGATCGGCGCCGGGCCGAATCCGGGCGACCGCGATCTCGTCGGCTTCACGCTCCCCACTATCGCGTGGCTGCCGAAGAGCGCCCGACGGGCGACGGCTGGTTCCTCCTATCGTATAACGGTCACCGCCTCGAACGGAGAGCGCTTCGTTGGAATCGAAGACGGCCCGCGGCGTTACAAGCTCGTGCGGATCCGCGGCGGCGAACGAACTGAAACGTACTTCATCGGTCCCATCGTCTATCAGTATTTCCGGCGAGAGGGCTGGCTGAAAATCGATACGGTGCGCATGATGAGGTCCGCAGCGGCACACGGTCTTCACCCGCGAAAGAGTCCGGTCGACGAGCGCGAGCCCCCGCTCGTCGTCCGGGAGCTCCCGGACCGGCACGTCAAGGGCGTCTTGACCGGCGCCGTGCGATTCACCGCGCGGGCGTGGTCTCCGGAGCATCGCTCCTACCGGCGCCGGCTGGTGACGATGACGTGCCTCTACGCGAAGGAAGGGCCCGAGTACGAATCGTGCACCGCCGGAAACCTGTTCACCGTGAGGTTCGATCGCTATGGCGATCCCGCGAACCACTTCGTCGTCCCGCGCGCAGCCCTAGACGCCCCGCTCGCACCATGGTCGCAGGAATAAGCGCTCAGGCTTAGCGGATCGCGAAGCTGCACGCTGTCATCCTGAGCGTGTCGAGGGCGATCAGCTAGCTTGTCGTGAACGAACCCAGCTTGACCGTAACGGAGCGGAAGCAGACGATGTGCACCATGTTGATGTTGAAGCCGGTTACCGAGTACGTGGTCGCGGACTTCAGCGGCGGAATCGCCAACGAGGCAACGCCGGGACTGATCACCACCACGTCGTCGTGAACCGGATAGTCGCCGAGTTGGATCGGGGGCGAGCCGTCGTTCGCCGTGAGCTGGTAGAAGACGGTCGACGCGGACTCCTCGAGGCCATAGGAAAACGTGATGCTTCCGATCGTCGGCGAGACGCCCGTCGCGCCCGCCGGGGGCGAGATCAGCTTCGCCTGCGTGTCGGTGACGTTCGGCGCACACGGACCTTGGGGCGGCGCAGGGGTCGCCACACCGCCTCCGGAGCACGCCGACAGCGCGAAGACGCCAAGCAAGAATACCACACGCCGCATGACCCGCCACTTCGGCGCGTTCAGTGCGAAAGTCCTCGTGCATCAGGCGGCAGCTCGTCACGAACAGTTCACCACCCGCAGTTCGGTGTCACGCAGATCGTCAGCGAATCGCTAGGATCGCGCGCGGGTAGTCCAGCGTCACCACGCGGCTCGCGTACGCGTTTACGCCGAGCTTGCCGTCCAGCGAGGCATCGGGGCCATCGAAGACGTCGTCGCCGGGGCGAGTCGTGAACCACAGCGGCCCGAGGTTGAGCGCTTCCAGACGGACCGCCGGAACGCGAATCGCCGCGATTCCCGAGGTCACGGAGACGTTCTCGAGCACCGGCCAGTCCGGATGCTTCGCGCGCCAGGCCGCGAGCAGCGCGCGTTTGACGAAGCTCGTCGCGCGCACCTGCGGCAGATCGTCGGCGAAGCGCTTGCGCGCCGCCTCGTTCACCGCGACGCTCGCGGCGATATCGAACGCCATCGCGTGCGCGACGCCGTCGATCGTCACCAGCACGCTGGGATACTCGCCGCCGTCGACGCGGCTGCCGCTCGCGTCGTGCGGGAACGCCACCCGCACGCGCGCGCCGTCGTCCGCGGTGAGCGGGCCGCGCAACAGCACGCGCCGTGCGGGATAGTCGAACGTCCAGCGGCCGCCTTGGAACCAGCTCGCGCCGAGCTGACCGTCGAAGCCGTTCAGGATCGGATCGCGCCGCGCATCGGCGTTCCGCGCAAAGACCACCAGCCGGCCGCCGCGCCCCGCCGGCTGCGGTATCGACGCATCGGAAGCGAACTCCGGCAGCCGCGCCCAGCGCGTCGGCTTGCCGTTCGGATCTGGGACGAGCGGCAGCTTCCAGCGCGCGACGGTCTCGCTGAACAGAAAGCCGCCGCCGTCGGTGTCGAGCCACAGTTTCATCATCGCGCCGTCCGCCGCGACGCGCGGCGTCGCGAAGAACCGGCCGCCTTCCAACACGGTCGGGATCACGACCGGCGCCGCCGGATCGTCGGCGGCCCGCGCGCGCGCCGGCGCCGCGGTAAGCGCACCGAGCGCGATCAGAAAGAGACGCCGGCTGGCGCGCACGTCATACCGCCGCGTCGATGGCCGCAGCGACGCGCACCGCGCTGCCCAGGTACGCACGGCGCATCTCGTCGCTCTTCAGCAACTCCGAGGCGGCGCCGCTCAGCGCGACGCGGCCCGTTTCGAGCACGTACGCGCGCGAGGCGATCTGCAGCGCGAGGTGCGCGTTCTGCTCGACCAGCAGCACCGTCGTGCCGTCGCGCGCGATCCGCGCGATCGTCTCCATCACGTCCTTCACCACCAGCGGCGCGAGTCCCAGCGACGGCTCGTCGAGCAGCAAGAGCTTCGGGCGCGCCATGAGACCGCGCGCGATCGCGAGCATCTGCTGCTCGCCCCCCGAGAGCGTCCAGCCCATCTTCGCGCCGAGCGGGCGCAGCGGCGGGAAGAGCTGCAGCATCTCATCGACGTCCGCGTCGGTCTGTGCGCGACCGGCATCTCGGCGCGGCGTCGCGCCGAGCCGCAAGTTGTCGACGACGCTCAGCCCCGGGAAGATCTTGCGCCCTTCGGGGACGTGCGCGATCCCCAGCGCGACGACGTCTTCCGGGTCGAGCCCCTCGAGCGAACGTCCGCCGAAACGGATGCTGCCGCCGCTCGGCGGCAACAGGCGCGAGATCGCCTTGAGCGTCGTGCTCTTGCCGGCACCGTTCGCGCCGAGCAGCGCGACGATCTCGCCCGCTTCGACGCCGAGCGAGATCCCGTGCAGCGCCTCCACCGCGCCGTAGCGAACGACCAGCCCGTCGATCTCAAGCAGCATCGAGCGTTCCGCCCAGGTACGCGGTGATCACGTCGGGGTTGCGCGCGACCTCGGCCGGCGGTCCTTCGGCGATGTGCTGGCCGAAGTTCAGCACCGTGATCGTGTCGCTGACCGACATCACGAGGTTCATGTCGTGCTCGATCAGCAGCAGCGTCGTCCCCTGCGCGCGGATCGTGCGCAGCAGCGCGACCAGCGCGTCGGTCTCCGAGGGATTCATCCCGGCCGCTGGTTCGTCGAGCAGCAGCAGGCGCGGCTCGCTCGCGAGCGCGCGCGCGATCTCGACCCGCCGCTGGTCGCCGTACGGCAAGCTGCGCGCCGGCGCCCCGGCCACGTTCTCCAAGCCGACGAACCGCAGCAGCTCGTGCGCGCGCTCGCGCGTCTCGCGCTCTTCGCGCGCCGTCGCGCCGCCGGGCAACAGCGCGCCGAAAAAGCCGGTGCGCGTGCGCGCGTGGCGGCCGATCATCACGTTCTCCGCGACGGTCAGCTCGCCGAACAGCCGGATGTTCTGAAAGGTGCGCGCGATCCCGCCGGCCGCGATCGCGTGCGCGGGACGTCCCGCGATCTCGGCGCCGTCGAAACGGATCGAGCCGCCGTCCGCGCGGTACAACCCGGAGATCACGTTGAGCGTGGTGGTCTTGCCCGAGCCGTTCGGTCCGATCAGCGCGTGGACGTCGCCGGCCCGGACCGTCATGTCGAGCGCGTTGACCGCCGTCACGCCGCCGAAGCGCTTGATCAAGCCGCGAATTTCGAGCAGCCCGCTCTGCGCTGCTGCGCGCGCGTTCGAAATGCTCATGCGGTCCCGGGCTCCGCCTCGCCGACGAGCCCGGCGGGCGCGACGTCGGGCGGCGGCGAGCCGCCTTGAAAGCGCGCGCGCAACGCCGCGAGCAGTCCGACCAGTCCCTGCGGCATGAACACGATCATCGCGATCACCGCCGCGCCGTACACCATGATGTACGAGGTTTTCAGCGGCCGCAGCACCTCGGGCAGGAACGTCAGCAGCACCGCGCCCAGGATCGCGCCGCCGATCGAGGACGAGCCGCCCAAGATCAGCATCACCAGAAACACGACCGACTGATCGAACGAGTACGAGTCGGGGCTCAGGAACTTGATGTCGTGCGCGAGCAGGCTGCCGGCGAGGCCTGCGTACGCGCCGGCGAGGGCGAACGCGACGACTTTGTAGCGCGTCGCGTCGATCCCGCTTGCACGCGCGGCGATCTCGTTCTCGCGGATCGCGTGCAGCGCGCGGCCGGGGCGCGTCGTCTTGATCCGCCAGGCGACGTACGCGCAGACGAGCACGGCGGCCAGCACGAGATAGTAGTACTTCGCGTAGGTGTCGAGCGTCCAGGGCCCGATCTCCGGCGGCGGGATCCCGGTCATCCCGTCACTGCCGTTGGTGACGTCCTTCCAGTTGATCAGCACCAGCTGCGTGATGATGCCGAAGCCGATCGTCGCCAGCGCGAGGTAGTGCCCGGAGAGCCGCAGACAGGGATAGCCGACGATAACGCCGATCAGCGCGCTCATCGCGACGGCGAGCAGCATACCGGCCCACACCGACCAGCCGGGATGCCCCGGGAACAGGTTCAGGTGCGTGGTGATCCAGCCCGACGTGTACGCGCCGATCCCGAAGAACGCCGCTTGCGCGAGCGACATCTGCCCGGTGAACCCGAGCAGAATGCCGAGCCCCATCACCGCGATCGCGTAAATTCCGGCGAGGTCGACCAGCGTGAGCACGTAGTCCGACGAGGCGATCCTCGGCAGCAGCGCGAGCACCACGACGAGCGCGGCAACGGCGATCCAGCGATACCTCACGCCTTCTCCGCCACGCGTTCCCCGAAGATGCCGGACGGCTTCACCAGCAGCACCGCGATCAAGATCACGAACGCGATCGCGTCGACGTACGCGGCGGAGAAGTAGAAGCCGCCGAACGTCTCGACGACGCCGATCGCCAAGCCGCCGACGATCGCGCCCGGGATGCTGCCGAACCCGCCGACGATGCTGGCGGCGAACGCCTTGAGCGCGATCAGCCCGCCCATCTCCTTCGTCACGGTGAACAGCGGCGCGACGAGCAGCCCCGAGATCGTGCCGAGCAGCGCGCTGTAGACGAACGTGATCGCGACGATCCGGCCGACCCGGATCCCGATCAGCCGCGCGGTGGTGCGGTCTTGCGCCGTCGCGCGCATCTGCTTGCCGAGCGTCGTGCGCTCGAACAGCACGTACTGAAACGCGATCAGCAGCGCGGTGACGCCGATGATGACCAAGTCCTGCGGCCGGATGTGCAGCGGCCCGACGGCGACCGTGTCGACCGGGAAGAGGCTCGGGATCACCAGCGGCTGGCTGCCCCACGTCAGCTGGGCGGCGTTGCGCAGGAAGATCGAGACGCCGATCGTCGAGATCACGACCGGCAGCCAGCCGCGGTCGCGCAGCGGATGGTATGCGATGCGGTTGAAGACCAGCCCGAACGCGACCATCAGCACCAGCACCAGCAGGTACACGGCGAGCACCGGGAGCTGCCAGTGCACCACCGTCCCGAACACCGTGACCGCCGGCAGCAGAAACGTCGCCGCGACGTAGGCGGGGAACATCACGAACTCACCTTGCGCGAAGTTCACCACCCCGACCGCGTTGTAGATCAGCACGAAGCCGAGCGCGACCAGGGCGTAGATCGACCCGATCGCCAGCCCGCTGACGAGCAGCTGCATGTTGGCGACCGGGTCGAGGTGCGGCACTAGCCGGAGACCTTCTTTACGAGGTGCAGCTTGCCGTTCTGAATCTGCCCGATCGAGACGGAGTGCACCATGTTGCCTTCGGCGTCGGCGTCAAAGCGCCCGAGGACGCCTTCCCAGCCTTTGACGCCTTTGAGCGAGGCGATCGTCTGCTTCGGATCGGTCGACCGCTGCTTCTTATACACGGATGCCAGCATGTAGACCGCGTCGTAGACCCAGCCGGAACCGGTTCCGACGTCGGGCAGGTGGTGGTACTTGTTGAAAAACGCCGTCAGGAAGTGGGTCGCGACGTTCGAGTTGAACCCAACGATGAAGTCGACGGCGCCGTACGCGCCGTTCGCGTCTTTTCCGGCAACCTCCATTGCCGTCTGATTGGTGAGCGAGGGCGAGCCGATGATCGGGATGCCGAGCCCGAGCGAGCGAATCTGCTTGAGGATGATCGCCGTGTCGCTCGGGTTCTGGATGTACGTCAGGAGCACGTCGGCGCCGGCCTGCTTGATCTTGAGGATCTCAGCGGTGAAGTCTTTGGCGTCCTTCGGATACTGCTCGTTGGCGACCGGGTCGAGGCCGAGCTTCTTGAGGTCCTGCACGATCTGATCGGCACCGCCGGTGCCGAACGCGTCGCTCGCGTGAAGGATGGCGACTTTCTTGCCTTTCTTGTCCTTCACGGCGAAGTTCGTCATTCCGGCGGCGGTAATGGCGTCGGAGGCGCGCAGGCGGAACATCCCCGGCACGCCGAGCTGCGTGTTCTTCACCGCTGTGCCGCCCGTCATCCAGGGAATCTCGTGCGTCTTCATCACCGGCGCCATCGCCTGCACTTGCGTCGAGAGCACCGGGCAGACGACCGCGACGACGTTCTCGCCGAGCAGCTTGTTCAGCGCCGCCACGGCCGACTGGTTGTCGTTCGTCGCGTCTTCCTCGACGATCTCGAACGGCCGGCCCCCGTAGACCTTGTCGGGTCGCGCGTTGATCTCTTCGACCGCCAGCGCGATCCCCTCGTGCTCCTGCTGGCCGAGCAGCGCGTTCGAACCGGTCAAGCACGGAATGGTGCCGAGCCGAATCGGCTCCGCAGCTGCGCCCACGACGGCGGGAAATCCGACGGCGGCAGCGGCCGCCGCCGCGCCGGTCGTCGCAAGAAACCTCTTCCGGTCGAGTCTCACCAACGAACGCTCCTTTCCAGAGTGCAGTGTGCAGCTACATTGTCATCCTGAGCTCGTCGAAGGATCAGAACGACGGCCCGATGCGGTTGATCGCGAAGTCGCGGAAGCCAAGCTCTTCCGCCGCGGGCTCGCGCCCGTTCGCGGCGTCGACGATCCACCCGAAGATCTCCTCGCCGACTTCTTCCAGCGTGCGCGTCCCGTCGACGATCGCGCCCGCGTTGACGTCCATGTTCTCGCGCATGCGCTCGAACATTGCCGTGTTGGTCGCCACCTTGATCACCGGCGCGATCGGCGAGCCGGTCGGCGTTCCGCGCCCGGTCGTGAAGACGACCACCTGCGCGCCGCCGGCGATCATCCCGGTGAGCTGCTCGATGTCCTGGCCCGGCGTGTCCATCACGACCAGCCCCGTTTCGGACGGCCGCTCGGCGTACTCGACGACCTCGCGCAGCTCCGTCGAGCCGCCCTTGTACGCGGCGCCGAGCGACTTCTCTTCGATCGTGGTCAGCCCGCCGGCGATGTTCCCCTGGGTCGGGTTGCCGCCGCGCATGTCGACGTGCATCGCCCGCGCGCGCGCCTCGACGCGCTCGATCAGCTCGTACAGCTTCGCCGCGACGGGCTCGCTCGCGCGCGCCGCGAGCAGGTGCTCCGCGCCGACCAGCTCCGGCACCTCGGCGAGGATCACCGTGCCGCCTTCCGCAACGACGCGATCGCTGGCGCAGCCGAGCGCGGGATTCGCCGTGATCCCGCTGAAGCCGTCGCTCCCGCCGCATTCCGTGCCGACGATCAGCGCGCTCACCGGGCACTCGGTGCGTTCGTGCCGCGCCGCTTCTTCCAGCAGCTGCTTCGCGATCGCCACGCCGCGCGCGATCGTCTCGGTCGTCCCGCCCGACTCCTGAATCCCGATCACCTCGACCCGCTGGCCGCGCGCGGCGATCTCTTCGGCGAGCGCCTTCGACTCGTTCGTCTCGCAGCCGAGCCCGACGACCAGCACCGCCGCGACGTTCGGGTTCGCCGCGAAGCCCGCCATCGTGCGCTTCGTCTGCTCGAAGTCCGCGCCGACTTGCGAACAGCCGGTGGGGTGCTGCACGGTCACGACATCCGGAACTTTGCGCCCGATCAGCTCGACGACGTGGTTCGCGCACATCACCGACGGCAGCACCAGCACGTGGTTGCGGATCCCGACGGTCCCGTTCGCGCGCCGGTAGCCCATGAACGTCTTGGCCGCGGAGGCAGCGCTCATCGTACCGCTTCCTCGAGGTCGCCGCGGCCGCGCGTCCCTTCGACGTTGTGCACGTGCACGTGCTCGCCCGCGCCGATCGGCGCGCTCGCGCGCCCGATCACCTGCCCGTACTTGCGGATCAGTGCGCCGGCGGGGATCGGCCGCGTGGCGAACTTGTGACCCGTCGGTATCTCCGACGCGAGGCTGACCGCCGGCGCGCCGCCGGCGAACCGGACGGTGTCGCCGGGCGCGAGCGGCCGCAGCGCGACGGCGACGTCATCGTCGTCCTTCAAACGCAGGGCGGCCCCGTCGTCCGAGAGCGGCATGTTCGCGGGTAGCATCGTCGCGGCCGGCGGACAACTCCTGCCGGCCCGGCCCGGCGGACAACTCCTGCCGGCCCGGCGCGGAGGACCCGTCAAGTGATCGGACAACCCCGCGAGACGTCAGCTTGATGTTGGAGGCTCGATGAGCGCGAGCGGCGCGCGGCTGGTCCGCGACACGCTGAACGTCCCCGGCTTGCGCCCCGGGGCACGGGTCGCCGTCACGGCCGGGAGCCGCGGGATCGCGCGAATCGGCGAAGTCTTGCGCGGCGCCTGTGAGGCGGTGCGCGACGCGGGCGGGACGCCGTTCCTCCTCGCCGCGATGGGCTCGCACGGCGGCGGGACGGGTGACGGCCAGCGCGCGATGCTCGCGCACCTCGGCGTCACCGAAACCAGCGCCGGCGCGCCGATCGAGAGCGGTATGGACGTCGTCGACGTCGGCCGCACGAACGCGCACGGGATCGAGGTCGTCTGCGACGCGCGCGCGGCGCAGGCCGACGCGATCGTCGTCGTCGGCCGCGTCAAGCCACACACCGACTTCAGCGGCGCGATCGAGAGCGGCCTCTTGAAGATGACGGCGATCGGCTTGGGCAAAGCGATCGGCGCCGCGCGCTACCACGCGGCGTTCGCGCGCTGGGGCTACGAGCCGATCATCCGCGAGATCGCCGCGCTGATGTTCGAGCGGATGCCGATCGTCGCCGGCTTGGCCATCGTCGAAGACAACCGCGGCGGCACGCACGCGCTCGAAGCGGTTCCTGCGAGTCACATCGTCGCCGCCGAAGAGCGCTTGCTGCTGCGCGCGCGCGAGCTGATGCCGCAGCTGCCGTTCGAAGCGCTCGACCTGCTGATCGTCGACCGCATGGGCAAGAACTACTCGGGTGCCGGGATGGACACGAACGTCACCGGCCGCGCCGTCGACGGCCGCTCGCAGAAAGTCCCGCGGCCCGTCGTCGATCAGCTCTACGTGCGCCACCTTTCACCGGAATCCGGCGGGAACGCGACGGGGATCGGCTTGGCCGATTTCTGCACCCGCCGCCTGGCCGACGCGATCGACTGGGGCGCGACGTATCTCAACGTGCTCACCGCCGCGCACCCCGCGTGCGCGCGCTTGCCGATCGTCTGCGATCACGACGCCGACGCGATCCGCCACGCGCTCAACGCCGCCGGCATCGCCGACGCCCGCGACGGCCGCATCGTGCGCATCCTCGACACGCTGCACGTCGAGACGTTCGCCGCCTCCGAAGCGGCGCTCGCCGAGCTGCGCGGCGACGGCCGCTACGCGCTCGGCGAACCGACCGACGCCCTCTCGCTCGCGGGCGACGAGCTCGCACCGTTCGCCGCCCTCGCGGCGCCCGCGTAGATGCGCGTTCTCATCACCGGCGGCCGCGGCTTCATCGGCGCCTGGACCGCGCGCGTGCTGCTGCAAGGAGGTCACGACGTCCGGATCTTCGACGTGCACGACGAGCGCACGACGTTCGACGCGCTGCTCGGCGACGACGTCGACACCGCCCGCGTCGAGCACGTCCGCGGCGACGTCGCCGAGCCGAGCGACGTCGACAAGGCGGTCGCCGGCTGCGAAGCGATCGTCCACCTCGCCGCGGTGCTGATTCCGACGGCGCGCAAAGACCCGCTGCTCGGCGCGCGCATCAACGTGCTAGGGACGCTGCACGTCTTCGAAGCGGCGAAGCGCGCCGGCGTGCGCGGCATCGCGTACGCGTCGAGCGCCGCCGTGTTCGGCCCAACCGACGGCGTCCATCCCGAGCCGCGCACGCAATACGGCGCCTACAAGCTCTGCAACGAAGGCAACGCGCGCGCGTACTGGGACGACGCCGGAATCCGCAGCGTCGGCCTGCGTCCTTCGACGGTGTACGGCCCCGGCCGCGAGATCGGCGTGACCGCCGACCCGACGCTCGCGATGCGCGCCGCCGCGGAGAACCGCCCGTACACGATCCGCTTCACCGGCGCGACCGGGATGGACTACGTCGAAGACGTCGCCGCCATCTTCGCCCGCGCCGCAACCGAAACACCGGACGGCGCCCACGCCTTCAGCTTACAGGGCCAGCTCGCTACGATGGACGACGTCCTCGACGCGATCCGTCGCATCGTCCCGGCCGCCGAGGTGCGCGCCGAAGGCCCGGAGCTGATGTTCGCCGCGGCGATCGACGAGACGCCGCTGCACGCGCTCTTCCCGAACGTCCGCCGCACCCCGCTCATCGACGGCACGCGCGCAACGATCGCGTTCTACCGCCGCTGACGCAAAATGATCGCGTACGCGCGATCAGTGGATCTTCGCGCCCGGGCGCAGGATGTCGCCGAGCGTTTGGGCTGCGGTGAGCCCCTTGTCGGCGTGCTGCGGATCGAGCATCCCCCACAGGCCGACGACCGACGCGATAACGCCGGTGAAGAGCACGTTCTGCCGAATCTCGCTCGGCAGCCCCGGGATCGGCACGTAGTAGACGAACAGCCCCGTAAGCGCCGGGAAAGCGATCTTCCCGGCGTCGCCGAGCCGGTCGGTCCAGCGCAGCGGAGCAGCCGCAGGCGCGGTGACGTCGGCCTGCTCGATCGCGTTCCAGTCGCCGCCGGCCGCGTGCAGCAGCGTCGCGAGCACGTAGCTCGAGACGCGGTCCATCCCACCGCTTTGCGGAAAGGCGACGAGCCGCTCGCGCAGGCGGCACGCCGCCGCGAGCCGCGCGCCGGTCTCCCGCATCCAGGCGTTCGTCACGGCGTCGCCGCGGCAGAAGCGCCCCAAGAAGTCGCGCTCGAAGCGCTGCGCGATCCACTCCAAATCGTCGACGATCGCGATGCGAACGCGCCCCGAGACCCAGGTTCCCTTCGCGGTCGAGAGCTTGCCGAGCACCGCGTTCAGCGACTCGATGATCTCGTCTTCCGGATACAGCTCCAGCTTCGCGGCGGTCGCCCACGAGTACAGCCGGTGAATCCCGAACAGCACGACGAGCAAGACCGCGTTGAACGCCGCGCCGCCCCAGCCGATCGCCAGCAGCACCTGCACGATCGCCGGCGCGGCGCTCGCCCACGAATCGGGCAGCCACGCATCCAGATCGTGCTGCCGCAAGAGAATCGTGAAGATCCCAACCGCGACGATGCACGCGATCGCATCGAGCGGCCAACGCCGCGAGAGCAGGCGCGTGATCCGGTCCCCGAGCCCGACGACCACGACGCCCGCGGCGACGGCGATCAGCGGCGAAACAAGGTCGGCGCGATTCATAAGAAACAGCTGCAACCCAAACGCGAACACCGCCGCATAACCCGCGAAGAGCGCCGCGCCGTATCCCACGCGGAACAGGTGGCCGACGATGTCGTACCACGCTCCGAACGAGGCCGTGCGCCGGATCGCCGTCGTGACCCGCAATGAAAGCGCAGTCTTCTCGTCGTTCGGCAGCTCCAGCGCCTGAAAGATCCCGGTCTCGCGCTGCACGATCTCGCCGAACTGTCGCACGTACCGCGCGTACAGCCCCGGCATGAACGGCGTCTTCAACCGGTTTGCCGACGCGAGCCGAAAGAGCCGCTCGTCGTCCGCGCTCGGAACGTATGCTGTGCCCGGTACGCCCGCACGACCAGCAGCCGCCGGCGGTGCGTTCGCCGGTGTTTCCACCGCGCTCGCGGTCGCCGGTGTAACGGCGGGTGGGATCCCGCTCACGTCTTGCCGTCGTCCTGGTCAGGCGGCGGCGCCTCGGGGTCATCTTCGGGTGGTTCGTCCCAAGGTCGAGGTTGCGGCATCGTGCTGCCGCGGACGACCGGCAGTTCCAGCACGTGCATGACGCGATCCCCCGGCGAAACGGTGAAGCTCGCTTAGGTAGCCTTTCCCACAACCCCTTTTGAGCGTTCGTGCGGCGAGCGTCAACCCGCAAATCGCCTCACCGATCGTGCGGGGTCGTGGGGGCGACGCATCACCGTGACGGGCCGTGTGAGCGAGCGTGCGCAGGATGCGCGGAAGCGATGCGAAGACAGAGCGGCCCCGGACAGGAAGTCCGGGGCCGCGTGCCCGTCACGGTGATGCGTCGCCCCCGCGACCAACCACCATGTTACTTCTTAGCGGCGGTCTTCTTCTTGCCGGCAACAGTGCGCTTCGGCCCCTTCCGCGTGCGAGCATTGGTCTTCGTCCGCTGCCCGCGCACCGGAAGACCGCGGCGATGCCGCAGCCCCCGATAGCACCCGATATCCGTCAGCCGCTTGATGTTCGAAGCGATCTCCCGCCGCAAGTCGCCCTCGACCTTCAGCGTCTCGACGACTTCGCGAATCCGCTGCTCGTCCTCGGTCGACAGCTCCTTGACCCGCGTGTTGGGGTTGACCCCGGTCTGCGCGAGAATCTTCTTCGAGGTCGGCAACCCGATCCCGAAGATGTAGGTGAGTCCGATCTCGATCCGCTTCTCGCGCGGGAGATCGATGCCTGAGATACGAGCCATCAGCCTTGAACCTGCTTGTGCTTCGGGTTGACGCTGCAGATCACGCGCACTTTGCCTTCCCGGCGAATGATCTTACAGGCTTCGCAAATACGCTTGACGGAGGGGCGAACTTTCATGATGCTGCTCTTGCTGGGCGAGTGGTGCGGCCGAGAGCCATCTTAGGCCGCGACCTCTTCGGAAGGACGATAGCGAGCTACGTCCGGGTGCTCGGCGACGTCCCGCAACGTCAGGATCTTCGGACCCTCGTCCGTGATCGCGATCGTGTGCTCGAAGTGCGCCGCTAGTTTACCATCCTCGGTAACGACCGTCCAGCCGTCTTCGAGGGTTGCAACCTCCCAGGTCCCTTCGGTGACCATCGGCTCGATCGCCAGACACAAGCCCTTGCGAAGGAGCGGCCCCTGGCCGGGCTCGCCGAAGTTCGGGACCTGCGGGTCCTCGTGCATCTTGCGGCCGATCCCGTGACCGACCAGGGCACGCACGACACCGTACCCGTGCGATTCGGCGTGCCGCTGCACCGCGTGCCCGATGTCGCCGAGATGGTTGCCCGCCTGCATCTGCGCGATCCCGAGCATCAGACACTCCTGGGTGACGCGGATGAGCCGCTTCGCCGCCGCGCTGACGTTTCCGATCGGCACGGTGACGGCTGAGTCCGAGACGTAGCCTTCGAGCGTCGTCCCGATGTCGAGCGAGAGCAGGTCGCCGTCGTGCAAGACGCGCGAGCCCGGCATCCCGTGCACGACCTCGTCGTTGACGGAAGCGCAGATCGCCGACGGATACCCGTTGTACCCGATGAAGGTCGGCACGCCGCCCATCGAGCGAATCGACTCGTCGGCGAGACGGTCGAGCGCGCCGGTCGTGATCCCCGGGCGCGCGGCGTCCATCAGACGCTCGAGCGTCTTCGAGGTGATCTTGCCGCTGCGCCGCATGATCTCGATCTCGCGCGCCGACTTGATGCTGATCACGCCGCGCCCTGCCTGCCGTTGCGGTCGTTGCGCACGAGGCTCACCAGCGCTTGCGTCACCGTGTCGATCGGCGCGAGCGCGTCGAGCCGGTGCAGCGGCGTAGCGGCGCTGTGCTCGTAGTAGCCGACCAGCGGCGCGGTCTTCGCGTCGTACTCGGCCAGCCGCGTGCGGATCGTCTCTTCCTTGTCGTCGGCGCGCTGCACCAGCGGCTCGCCGGTGACGTCGTCGATCCCGGCGACCTTCGGCGGGTTGTGCTTGACGTGGTAGGTGCGGCCCGACGGCGCGTGCGTCCAGCGGCCGGTGAGCCGTTCCGTGAGCACGTCGTTGTCGACGTCGAACGAGATCGCGACGGCCGGCTTGCGCGCCCGCTTCAGCAGCGCGTCGAGCGCCCGCGCCTGCGGCACCGTGCGCGGAAACCCGTCGAAGATCACCTCGCCCGGCTGCGCGGCAAGCTCGCCCTCCACCATGCGAATGATCAGATCGTCGGGGACCAGTTCGCCGCGGTCCATGTAGCCCTGCGCCTCGATCCCGAGCGGCGTCTTCTCCGCGCGATGCCGCCGCAGGATGTCGCCGGTCGAGAGCTGCCGGTACCCGAAGCGCTCCTCGAGCACCTTCGCCTGCGTGCCTTTCCCGGCGCCGGGCGGCCCGAGAAAAATAATGTTCACCTGTTAATAAATCCGCGGTAGTCGCGCATGGCGAGGCGCGCTTCGATCTGGGTGATCGAGTCGAGCGCGACGCCGACGACGATCAGCAGCGAGGTCGAGCCGATGTAGAGCGAGGTCACGCCGACGTCGCGCTGCAGCGAGGGCAGCACCGCCAGCAGCCCGAGGTAGACCGCGGCCGCGGTCGTGATGCGGGCCAGGATCTTGTTGATGTAGTCGACCGTCGGTTGGCCCGGCCGGATGCCGGGGATGAACGAGCCGGACTTCTTGAGGTTGTCGGCGATGTCTTTGGTGTTGACGACGATCGCCGAGTAGAAGAACGTGAAGATCACGACCAGCAAGAAGTAGACCGCGTTGTAGAGGAACGAGCTGGGCCCGAAGTAGGTCTGGACGTAGAACGAGATCTGCCCGGCGAGGGTGTGCGTGTCGCCGCGTGCGCCGCCGAACCACGAGAGCGCCTGCTGCGGGAGCAGCAGGATCGAGATCGCGAAGATGATCGAGATGACGCCGGCGTTGTTCAGGCGCAGCGGGATGTAGCTGGAGCGCCCGGCGTACATCTTGCGGCCGATCACGCGGCGCGCTTGCTGGACGGGGACGCGGCGCTGCCCCTGGTACATGAAGACGATCGAGACGATCGTCACCAGCGCGATCGCGATCCACAGCGCCAGGCCGAGCCAGTTGACGTTGCCCTTGTTCGCCAGCGAGAACGTCTGCGAGACCTGGGTCGGGAAGCGCAGCACGATCCCGACGAAGATGATCAGCGAGATTCCGTTGCCGATCCCTTTGTCGGTGATCTGCTCGCCGAGCCACATCAGGAACATCGTCCCGGAGACGAACGCGATCACCGCGTACACGACGAACTGCCAGGAGTGGTCGTAGAAGACGCCGCCGCGGTTCATCGCGATCGCCATCGAGGTCGCCTGCACGGCGGCCAGCACGATGGTGAGCCAGCGGGTGTAGCGGCTGATCTTCTTGCGGCCTTCCTCGCCGCCTTTCTTCGCCATCTCCTCGAGCTGCGGGATGACGACCGTCATCAGCTGCATGATGATCGACGCGTTGATGTACGGGGTGATCCCCATCGCGATGATCGAGAGCTTCTGCAGCGCGCCGCCCGAGAGGAAGCCCAGGAACTGGTAGAACGCGCCCGACTGGATGAGCTGGTTCCACGCCTGCTGGTTCACGTTCGGGAGCTGAACGTGGATCATGAAGACGAAGACGGCGAACGCCAGGAACACGAACCCGATCCGCTTGCGGATGTCGGGAACGGTGAGCGCGTTACGCAGCGTGTTGAGCACGGAGGCTCTTACTCAGCCGGGGCGGCTTCGGTGTCGCCGAAGTCGGCGCCGACCGCGCCGAGCGCTTCCCGCGCCGAGGCGGAGAAGAGCACGTCGCGGAACTTCAGCCCGGCCGGGAGCGAGCCGCCCTTGGCGCGCTTCCCCGAGCCGCCGAGGATCTTGACGCCGTCCTTGACCGCGCTGATCTTGCCGTGCGCCTTTAGCGATTGCGGACTGACCTCGACCGCGGCGTCCCAGCCGGCGAGCTCGCCGACGTTGATCACCGCCAGCTCCGTTCTAAAGTGGCCGATGTCGCGCGACTTCTGCGAGTAGCCGCGGCGCTGCGGAAGGCGCCGGTTCCACGGCGTCTGGCCGCCTTCGAACGCGGGGCCTTTGCCGCCGCCAGAGCGGACGGTCTGACCCTTGCCGCCTTCGCCGCCGGTCTTGACCATGCCGGAGCCGTGCCCGCGCCCGATGCGCACGCGCTTCGGCCGGGAGTGGGGGTTCGGCTTGAGCGTCGCCAGCGAGAACGCCGGTGCGGCGGCCGCCGCGCTGCTCGAGCTCTTCTTCTTTGCTGCTGCCATGGTGCGCCTTACGCGTAGATTTCTTGGACCGTCTTGCCGCGCAGCTGCGCGACCTTCTCGGCGGTCTTGAGCGAGCCCAGCGCCTCGAACGTCGCGAGCACGACGTTGATCGGGTTGTTGGTGCCGAGCGACTTGGTGACGATGTCGTGGATGCCGGCGAGCTCGAGCACCGCGCGCATCGCGCCGCCCGCGATCACGCCCGTCCCGGGCGAAGCCGGCTTGAGCATGACGTGGCCCGAGCCGACCTGCACGTTCACCTGGTGCGGGATCGTCTTCTCGACCATCGGGACGGTGATGAGCGCCTTGCGCGCCTGCTCGACACCCTTGCGGATCGCCTCCGGAACTTCGCCGGCCTTGCCGATCGCGAACCCGACGCGGCCCTTCTTGTCGCCGACGACGACCAGCGCGGAGAAGCTGAAGCGCTTCCCGCCCTTGACGACCTTCGCGACGCGGTTGATGCGCACGACGGCTTCTTCGAACCCCTGGTTGTCGCGGTCGCGCCCGCCTCGATTGTACATGCGCTAGAACTCCAAACCCGCTTCGCGCGCCGCCTGAGCGAGCGCCGCGACGCGGCCGTGATATTTGTGGCCCGAGGTGTCGAAGACGACGGCGTCGATCCCGGCGGCCTTCGCTCGCTGGGCGATCGTCGAGCCGACTTTCTGCGCCGCTTCGACGTTCGTCCGCGAGCCGAGCCCGTCGGCGATCGCGCCTTCGCGCGTCGACGCGGCGACCAGGGTGTGGCCCTTGGTGTCGTCGACGACGAACGCATAGGTGTGGTGCAGGCTGCGGAAGATCTGCAGGCGCGGCCGCGCGGTCGTCCCGGTCACCTTCTTGCGCAGGCGCTGGTGGCGCTTGACGCGCTGCTCGTTGCGTGAGACCGGCATTATTTCTTACCGGCCTTCCCGGCTTTGCCGAGCTTCTTGCGCACGACTTCGTCCTTGTAGCGGATCCCCTTGCCCTTGTACGGCTCGGGCGGGCGCAGGCTGCGGATCTCCGCCGCGACCTGGCCGACGCGCTGCTTGTCGATTCCGTCGACGTGCACCGTGTTCGTCCCCTCGACGGTGAACGCGATCCCTTCCGGCGGGCTGAAGCTGACCGGGTGCGAGTAGCCGAGCGAGAAGTTGAGGACGTCGCCGGCCTTGTTGACGCGGTAGCCGACGCCTTGCAGCGCGAGCGACTTGCGGAAGCCCTTGGTGACGCCGTCGATCATGTTGGCGACCAGCGTGCGGGTGAGTCCGTGCGCCGAGCGGCCGGACTTCTCGTCGTTCTTGCGCTGCACGACGACCTGTCCGCCGTCGACGCTGACCTCGACGACCGGCAGAATGCGCTGCGAGAGCTGGCCCTTCGGCCCTTTGACGGTGACGGTCGAGTCTTCGAGCGTCACGTCGACGCCGCTAGGGACTGCAACCGGCAATTTTCCAATTCGAGACATGATCGATTACCAAACGTAGGCCAGGACTTCGCCGCCGAAGCCTTCGCGCTTGGCGCGCTTGCCCGACATGATGCCCTTCGAGGTCGACATGATGACCAGACCCAGCCCGCCCAGGACGCGCGGGATCTCGGTCTTCGAGGTGTAGACGCGCAGACCGGGACGGCTGATCCGGCGCAGGCCGGTGATGACCTTCTCCTTCTCCGGCCCGTACTTGAGGGCGATCCGAAGCGTGCCTTGCGGCCCTTCCTTGATCTCCTCGATGCCCTTGATGAAGCCTTCGTCGAGCAGGATCTGCGCGACGGCCTTCTTCATCTTCGACGCCGGAACGTCGCAGGTCTGGTGGTTCGCGGTGTTCGCGTTGCGGATGCGGGTGAGCAGGTCCGCGATCGGATCGGTGATGACTCCCATGGTTCTAACGGCGCTCCGCCCCAGGCTCCGCGCCCCCCACGCCTTCGGCGCGGGGCCCCCAATAGGCGGGCGCGCTCTCGATGATATCAGCGGCGCGATTCCCCGAGGGCGCGCCCAACAACATGATCATTTCTTTCACCAGCTTGCCTTCGTGATGCCGGGGATGAAGCCGCGGTGCGCGTTCTCGCGGAAGCAGATGCGGCACATGCCGAACTTGCGGTAGTAGGCGCGCGGCCGGCCGCAGACTTTGCAGCGGTTGTGCGCGCGCACCGCGTACTTCGGGGTGCGCTTCGACTTCTCGATCAGCGAGGTCTTGGCCATTTATCGCGTCGCTCCGGCCGTCGTCTGCTTCTGCAGCGGCAGCCCCATCTGGGTGAGAAACTCGGTCGCTTCTTCGTCGTTCTTCGCGGTCGTGACGATGATGATGTCCATCCCGCGCGCCTTCTCGACCTTGTCGAAGTCGATCTCGGGGAAGACCAGCTGCTCGCGCAGGCCGAGGCTGTAGTTGCCGCGCCCGTCGAACGAGCGCCGGCTCAGCCCGCGGAAGTCGCGGATGCGCGGCAGCACGATGTTGAACAGCTTGTCGAGGAAGTTGTACATCCGCTCGCCGCGCAGCGTGACCTTGGCGCCGATGTTCATCCCCTCGCGGAGCTTGAACGCCGCGATCGACTTCTTCGCCTTGGTGATCACCGGCTTCTGGCCGCTGATCGTCGTCAGCTCGTCGACCGCCTTGTCGAGCGCCTTCGAGTTCTGGATCGCCTCGCCGACCGACATGTTGAGGACGACCTTCTCGAGCTTCGGGACCTGCATGGGGTTCTTGTAGGCGAACCGCTCCTGCAGCTTCCCGCGCACCTCGTTGTCGTACTTCTCTTTCAATCTCGCTGCCATGACTATTTCGCCTTACTGGGGACGAGCAGCTCCTCGCCGGAGCGAGCCGCGATGCGGACCGTCGTGCCGTCGGAACGGCGGACGCGGCGCACGCGGGTCGGCTTGTCGGTCTTGGGATCGATCACCATCAGCGCGCTGAGCGGGATCGGCGCTTCCTTCTCGAGGATGCCGCCGCTCTGCACGCCGGTCGTTCCCGGCTTGGTGTGGCGCTTGACGACGTTCAACCCTTCGACCGTCGCGCAGCCGTCCTTCGGCCAGACGTGCTTGACGATCCCGCGCTTCCCTTTCTCCTTGCCGCGCCGCAGCACGACCGTGTCGCCCCTGACGATCTTCGCCTTCACGCCCATCTTAGAGCACCTCCGGTGCTAACGAGGCGATCTTCAGGAAGCCGCGGTCGCGCAGCTCGCGGCAGACGGGTCCGAACACGCGCGTCCCGCGCGGGTCGAGGTTGTCCTTCTCGCCCTTGATGATCACGCACGCGTTCTCGTCGAACTTGATGACCGATCCGTCCGGCCGGCGCATCGGCTGCGAGGTGCGCACGACGACCGCCTTGACGACTTGGCCTTTCTTGACCGCGGCGCCCGGGATCGCGCTCTTCACCGTCCCGACGATGATGTCGCCGACGTGCGCGTACGGATGCCGCGAGCCGCCGCTGACGTGGATGCACAGCAGCTCGCGCGCCCCCGAGTTGTCGGCCACCTTGAGCCGCGTCTCTTGCTGAATCATTTCGCGCGCTCCAGAATCTCGACCAAGCGCCAGCGCTTGTCGCGCGACATCGGGCGGCACTCTTGGATGCGGACCAGATCGCCGGTCTTGGCGTCGTTCTTCTCGTCGTGCGCCTTGAAGCGCGTCGACTGGCGGACGACCTTGCGGTAGACCGGGTGCGGGACGCGCGTCTCGGTCACGACGACGATCGTCTTGTCCATCTTGTCGCTCGCGACGCGGCCTTGCTTGACGCGCCGGCGGTTGACCCGTTGATTATGCTGCTCCATGACGTGCCTCGGCGATCCGCTTCTCGGAGATCGCGGTTTGAATCTGGGCGTAGGTGCGCCGGACTTGCTTCACCCGCGAGAAGTCGCTGAGGTGTCCGGTGCGCAGCGAGAAGCGCAGGTTGAAGAGCTCTTCCTTCGTCTCGCGGGCGCGCTGCTCGAGATCTTTGAGCGAAAGCTCGCGCAGATGGCGCAGATCGTTGCGCTTCATCAGATGGCCACCCCCGTCTCCTCGTCGCCGCGCGTCACGACCTTGGTCGAGATCGGCAGCTTTTGCGCGGCCAGGCGCAGCGCTTCGCGCGCCGTCTTCTCGTCGACGCCGGCGAGCTCGAAGAGCACGCGGCCCGGGCGCACGACGGCGACCCAGAACTCGGGGTTGCCCTTGCCGGAGCCCATGCGGACCTCGGCCGGCTTCTTCGTCACCGACTTGTCGGGGAAGACCTTGATCCAGACCTTGCCGCCGCGCTTGATGTGGCGGGTCATCGCGATACGCGCGGCCTCGATCTGCCGGTTGGTCATCCACACCGGCTCCAGCGCCTGCAGGCCGAACTCGCCGAACGTCAGCGTGTTGCCGACCAGCGCTTTGCCGCGCATGCGGCCGCGGTGCTGGCGGCGCCACTTCACTCTTTTCGGGGTCAGCATGTCTACTGTCCACCCTCCGTGTCGTCTTGAGCCTTCGGCATGTCGTCCTGAGCTTGTCGAGGAGCGGCGTTGTCGTCTTCGGGTCCGGTCGCCAGCTCGGGGCGGTCGTGCGTGCCGCCGCCCGGCGCGGGCTCGGGATGATGTGCGGTCGGCGCGCTGGACTCGGCGCCCGGGCGCTCCGCTTCGTCGACCGTGTGCTGCGACTCCGGATCGACTTGCGAGGTCTCGCGCGTCACGCCCTCACCCTCGTGCTGACCGCTGCGGCCGGCGCGGTGCGACGGCTCGGCCGGCACGTGCTGGTGCGGCTGGTGCACCGGCGCGTCGCCTTCGATCGCCTCCGCGAGCGAAGGACCGGTCTCGCGCTGCGCGGCGCGCAGCGCCGCTTCGGTGTCGACCGCCGGCGTCTCGGACGCCGTCACGGCCGGGCGCGCCGGACGCTCGCCGGCAGGACGGCCTTCGCCGCCGCCCGCGCCGCCACGCCCGCGTCCGCCGCGCGTCCCGCGGCGGTTGTCGCGGAAGCGCGCCGCGTCGCCACCC
>Ga0213879_10000031_pt1 | contig 44694 bp, 42 predicted proteins | sample VelepicoBEBS_R03_FD_161046 | JGI IMG/M metagenome (GOLD analysis project Ga0213879, IMG submission 161046) | Vellozia epidendroides bulk soil microbial communities from rupestrian grasslands, the National Park of Serra do Cipo, Brazil - BS_R03 | ecosystem: Environmental > Terrestrial > Soil >...
TCGATGCTGCGTACGTACGCGCTGCTCGCCGCATCCTCGCCGACGAGCGCGACGACGAGACATGGCGCGATTCCGCGCGCGCGCAAGCGTGCGCTGCGCACAGCGATCTCCGCGCGCAGCTCGGCCGCGAGCGCGCGTCCGTCCAGGATTCGGGCCGTCATCGCGCCTGCGGTTCGGGCGGCTAGTCGGTTCAGCCTTGCGGTAGACGGTTGGAACGCGTCCGCTGGACCGTCGCGCTCGGCGCGGCGTTCGACGAGCCCGCCTTCGACGCGGCGCTGGCCGGGTTTCGGCGCATGTACAACGTCGCGCCGCAGCGCGTGCTCTGCGCGCCCGACGTGCTGAGCCGATTCGCCGCGCTGACGGGGCGCTCGCCCGACGACGCGCTGCGCCGCGAGCTGCGCTTCGCCGGCGTCCCGGTCGTCTCGGCGATCCTCGCCCCCGGCACCCTCGTCTTCGAAGGCGAGGTAGACGAAAACCGCATGGGGGATTGGTAGCGGGTCATTTTTATGGTAACGGGTCGGTCATGACCCCGACACACGCGCTGAAGACAATTTGGGCGTGCATCAAGGAGCCGCTCATGAAAGAACCACACCGCCCGCCTGCCGGCTCGCCCGGGCCGAAGCCTGTCCCGCAAACGGTCCGCGAGTGGCTGGACGAAGATCCGCCGATTCCCGCCCCTCGGCCTCCCGTGGAGAGCGATTTCATTCGTCCGATGAACCCGAGCGATCCGTTCCGCAGATTTCGTACCTAGTCGAACCGCTGGGGCCTGATGACGAAGTCGACTATCGTTACCTCTACGGCCTCGTCGTCGAACGCAGAGAACGAGAGGAAGACCGAGGCAAGGCGATAGACGCCAAGGTCACATCGCTCCTTGCCGGCGTGGTCGCTTTCATCGGGTTTTCATTCCGGCTTCAAAGCTCCGTGTGGATCGCTGCCTGCGCATTGCTCTATCTCGTTCCGCTCGCGTTTCTGCTGAACGCGTTCATGACGAAGAGTGAGGACCGCGTGCCGGCTCCGGAGGCGTTGGAGACGTTCTTTCCGGAGTACCCGACGACCACGCTTCGAAAAGCCGTTACGGCCACCGTGCGCGCATGTCGTGCCGACGAAGCGATAAACAATCGGAAGGCGACGAGGCTCGACGTGGCGACGGTTCTCACCGCAATCGTCACCGCGATCGTGCTGATCACACAGATTGCGCTTGACCTACGGTGAGGCGAGAAACGTGCCCAGTGCGGCGCCGAGTTGGTCGGGTTCTTCGAGCTGTGGCAGGTGGCCGCTGCGGTTGAGGACGAGCGTCGTCGCGTGGGGGTAGACGCGTTGGACGTCGCGCAGCGCGGCGACTGCGATGTAGCGGTCGTGTTTGCCCCAGGCGCAGAAGACCGGACCGCGGTAACGCGCCAGATCGGCGTGGATGCTGCGCCGCCGGGCGAACGTCTGCAGCGCGCCGCTGTACACGCCGGCGAACGCTTTGCGCAGCGCGAGGTCCTGCGCCAGCTCGTAGGCGCGTTCGATCTGGTGCGGATCGAGCGACGCCGCCTCGACGACGCCGCGCTCGAAGATGCGCGCGATGAAACGCGTCGGCGGCGCTCGCGCGAACACGCCGCGGCCCGGTGCGCTCGACGCCAGCCCGCGTGCCACCGCGCCGGCGAGGCCGTAGAACAGGTGGCGCGGCGTGCGCGAGAAACCTGCCGGCGCGATCAGCGCGAGGTGCGTGACGCGCTCGGGAAATGCGCCGGCGTAGTCGGCGGCGATGAAGCCGCCCAGCGAGTGTCCGACCAGCGCGAAGCGCTCCAGCCCGAGCGCCGCGACGGCGTCGTTCGTCACGCGGCGGAAGTAGGCGGCGTCGTACGGGGCGTCGGGTTTTTCGCTCGCGCCGAAGCCCGGCAGGTCGAACGCGACGTAACGCAGCGCGGGATCGAGCCGCGGGACGAGCCGGCTCCACGCGCCGTCGGTCCAGTGGCCGAGGCCGTGCAAGAGCAGCACGACCCGCGCGTCGCTCGCGTCGCTCCCCGTCTCGTACGCCGCCAGCGTCACGCCGCGCGCGCGCACGCGCCCGCTGCGCCACGCGGACGGAACCGCCGCGTTCACCACGAAGAGGCTTCGGTGCCCAGGGCTCTCGTCATCGCAGCGCTCGTCTTCCTGAGCGGCTGCTACAACGCCCCCGATCCCGGCAAGGCCGGCAACGGCGGCGGACCGGGCGCGCTCGCCGGCGCTCCCGCGCAGTCGTTCGACGTCCGCCGCACCGACGGGCGCACCGACTCGCTCGCGCGCCACCGCGGCCAAGTGGTGCTGATGAACTTGTGGGCGACGTGGTGTCCGCCGTGCCGTGAAGAGATGCCGGCGCTGCAGCGCTTCGCGCGCGAGAACGCCGGGAAGGTGGTCGTGCTCGGCGTCGACCAGGGCGAGTCGTCCGCGGCGGCGGCGGCGTTCGCACGGCAGTTCGGCGTGACGTTTCCGATCCTGGTCGACGAGCAGCAGCAGTACGGGCGCGCATATCAAGGGATCGGCTTGCCGACGACGGTGATCGTCGCGCGCGACGGCCGCGTCGTGCGCGGAATCGACGGCGCGCTGACGCTGGAACAGATGCGCGCCGCCGTCGCGCCCGCGCTCGCCGCGAAGTGACGGCGCGCGTCGCGGCGCTCGCGGTCGCGCTCATCGCGATCGCGCTGGTCCTCGCCCAGGATCTCGTTCCGGCGACGCCGCTCTACCACACCTGGCAGTACGCGCTCGCGCTCACGATCGCGCTCGTCGTGATGCTCGCGTATGCGAACGGAGCCCGCCGCGGCAACGACGGTGTCGCCGGAAAGCGGCTGCTGCTCGCGCTGGCGGGCGCCGTGATCGCCGATCTGGCGGGGCTCGCCGCCGGACTGCTCGGTCCCGACACCGCCGGCGTGAGCGGGACGCCCGGAACGGTCGTCCCCGTCCCGGCGGTCGGCGCCGCCGCGTTCTTCGCGCCGGCCGACGCGAACGCGATCGCGCGCGGGACGAGCGGCGTCACGCTGCGCCGGCGCAACGCGCCGGAGATCGTGCTGAGCGGATCGGCGCGCCGCCTCGCCGGCGAGTCGCTGTTCTACCTCGAAGCGCATCCGGCCGCGTACGTCGACGTGAGCGATGAGCGCGGCGCGCACCTCACCGTCACGCAGCCGACGAACGCATCGTTTCTTTCGCCGGTGCTGCTCTTCACCGAACGCCAACGCATCGGCGAGCTCGACGTGCCGCTCGACACCTTCGCGGTTCCGGCGCGGCACCGCGTCGTGCACGCGCTCTACTTCACCCCGCACGATCTCGCGCAGTTTCCGCACGCGAGCGTGAACGGCGTCGACACTTCGAAGCCGGCGCTGATCCTCACCGCGTCCGACGACGCCGGCAAACCGCTCGGGATCGCGCTCGCGCCGTCCGGCGCCGGCGTCGCGCTCGCCGGCCTGCGCGTGCGCGTCGCGATCGGCACGTATCCTGCGCTCGCGATCGCGGCGGCGCCGGCGACCTGGGCGCTGGTGCTCGGCGGCGTGCTGTTCTGCGCCGGGATCGGGTGGAGCATGCTGCGCCCGCGCGGCGCGGCGCCCGCGGCGGCGCAGCCTCAGGGCGCCTGAGCGCCGGGGAACGTCGCGACGCAGTCGTGCACGCCGACCGTTCCGGCCGCCGTCAGCGGCGGGTTGGCGAGCGTTCCGACGACGTAGAAGTTGCGCAGCGCGATCGGCGGGGCCAGCGAACGCGGCACCGCGACGCCGAGTCGCCGCGTTCCGGCGAAGTCGATCGCGCGCGCGAACGTCACCGTTTGGCGGTCGCCGTAGCGGTCGGAGAACGTCGCGCGCAGCGCCGCGCCGTTCGCGTCGCCGTCGATCGCGCACGCGAGCGCGACCGGCTCGCCGAGCGGCGTCTCGTTCACCGCGTACGCCGCGCGCTCACCCGCGCTGAAGTCGTACGCGATCTGCAATCGCTCGCCGTCGGCGCTCACCGCGCCCGCGCCGCCGGCCGGCGTCGTCACCAGCTTCCAGCCGGCGCGGTGCGCGTCGTCGAAGAGCGCCAGCGCGCTGGTGTGCTTACCGACCGGGATCGTCACGCTGACGCTCGCGCCGCCGGCGCTCGCCGTCACCTGCGCGTCGCGCTCGCCGGCGAGAAGCCGGCCGCGCGCGTCGATGCTCGCATCGCGCGCGCTCCAGCGCACCAGACCGTCGACCGCGACCGGGCGGTCGTGGCTGTCGAACGCTTCCGCGCTCAGCGTGAGCGCGGCGTGCGGATCGGGATTCGCGCGCGCCGGGCCGATCACGATGCGCGCGACTCGGTCGACGACGTCGACCGGCAGATCCGTCGCGACGCCGCCGCGCGCGACGTGCACGAGCGCGCTGCCCGCGCGCTCACCGGCATGCAGCGTGTCATCCTCGCCTATTGAAGCAATGAGCGGCGTCGGCGCGATGCGCCAGGCGCCGCGCGCGTCGCCGAGCCCGTGGTCGTTCGCGTCGACGACGCGCGCGCGCAGCGCGACGCGCGCGCCGGGCAGCGCGACGATTCGCGCCGGACGAAGGATCAGCCGCGCCGGCGGCCCGAGCGGCGCGTCGCTGTAGACGAACAGCCCGTCCGCGACGGGGCGCTCGATGCCGTCCGACGGCTCGTTGACGACGCTCGCTTCGGCGTCGCCGAGCACGCGCGCGACGAGCGTCGCCGAGCCGCCGCTGTCGAACAGCATCGCGTCGCTCGCGCCGAGCGCGCGCAGCAGCGCGATCAGCTCGCCGCGGTTCACGCCGATCGAGGTCGCCGGATGGCGGCCGTCGACGACGACCAGCGCGAGCGTCCCGTCGGGAAAGCGCGCCGCCGCCGCGGCCGGGATGCGCCGGTCGCGGTCGGCGTAGTTCGGTGAGGCCGGATCGTCGACCGGCGCGCCGGCGTGCAGCAATTCCGGCCCGCCGCCGATCGCGGCGGCCACGTCCGCGAGCGGCGGCTCGGTGCCGAACGCGACCCGCACGACGTCGCCGACGTCGGGCAGCGCCCGGAAGTTCTGCGCCGCCGGCCCGTACGCCAGCCGCAGCGCGCCGGGCGCGGGCCACGGCGGAGCGTTCGTTACCGCCGCCACGCGGTACCGCGCGCCGCCGGCGTCGCTCGCGAGCGGCTGCAAATCGAGCAGCGTGACGCCGTTCGCGCTCGGCGGGATCGTGCCGAACGCCGGCGTCAGCACGACCGCGCCGCCCTGCGGCGGCCATTCGTTCAGCGCGCTGATCGGGACCGTCACCGCACCGCTCGTTACGCTGCCCGAGAAGCGGTACGTCTCGAAGCGCACGCTGCGGTCGCGCGCGACCGTCAGCGCGACGCGCGCGCTCGGCGTGCGCTCGAGCGCGCCGTTGCGGATCAGCACGCCGAGCGGCGCGCCGCTCGCGCCGATGTCGAAGTAGTCGCCGTTGATTCCGGCGACCGCGCCGGTCCGCCGCGCCATCGACGAGACGGGTTCGTCCTTCGAGACGATCCGGTCGTTCGCGAGCACGGTGCCGAGGCGCACCGTCGGCTCGCGCGGATCGACGGTCACCACCGAGACGACCAGCGGGCCGGCGGACGTCAGCAGCCGGTACGTCGCGCGCGCGACGCCGGGCGCGACCGCTTCACGTTCCACGCTCGAGCCGGTGACGAGCGGAAACGGCGCGAGCGGCGCGAGCGCCGCCGGAAGCTCGGCCGCGCGCACCGCAACGGGAACGCCGGCCGCGAAGAGCGCGGCGAGCGCGCACAGCGTTGCGAAGGCGCGAAAGCGGCGCAAGCGCGCTCGCTACTTCGCGGTCAGCCCGGCGACGAAGAACCCGAGCCCGAGCACGGCCGCGATCCCAGCGCTGATCGGCAGCAGCCGCGAACCGACGAGCGCGGTGATCGAGACCAACACGATCGCGACCTCGAACAGCGTCGTGCCGACCTCGATCGTCTCGTGCTGGTTCAACAGCCGCTCCGAGCGCTCGTTGTGGCGCGCCGCTTCTTCCTCGAACGCGTGCGCCTTCTCCACGAGCGCAGGTCCCTTCGATTTCTCGCTCGCCGCGGTTTGCTTGAGATCGGCCGCGTTCCCGCCCGGACCCACGCCCTGATCGAGCGCGATCGTCGCGACGTAGTATTTCACCCGCCCCGCTTGGTACTGGTTCCACGTGTCGGACGCTTTGGTGGTCGACACGATCGCGTCGTTTTTTTCGACCAGCGCCTGCGTCGAGCGCAGGTTGCCGAAGTAGCCGGCGATCGCCGCCAGCACGGCGAGCGTCGCCGCGGCGATCGGCACCCAGCGCGGTCCCTCGCCTCCGTGCTCGTGCCTTTCGTGCGCCTCTTCGAAGGACTTTGCCGCGTTCGTGCTCACGTCGCCGCGTTGGTGGAAGGGAAGTTGCCGATGCGCACGAGGGCCTCTCGTACGTCGGTCGCGGGAGCAACCCTCCAACTTTCCGTGCGACTGCGTTCAAAGGTGAACGCGGCGAGCTCGAAGTCGCCGAACGTGCCGCAGACGACGTTGCCGTCCGGATCGACCGCGAACGCGCGGCGCCGCGGAGTGTCGAACGCGACGACGTACGCGCGCAGCTCGGCGGCGCGCGTGCGCGCGAACGGCACGACCCACTCGCGCTCGATCGACGCGTGCCAGACGAAGAGCCGCACGCCGTCGAGCCGCGGCGCGACGAGCGCGCGCGGGTCGAGCACCGCTTCGTCCTCGACGACCGCGGCGTCCGCGAACGCCGGCGGCGCGTGCGGATCGATCACCACGTCGGCGTCCTCGAGCGCCGCGAGCCGGCGCAGCTCGGGATCGGAGCGTTCGGTGAGCGCGATGCGCAGCGCGGCGGGCAAGACGTCCCCCGCGAGCCGCCTTACCGCCGGGGGCTGCGGCGGCAGATCGGCGATCGAGGGCCCCAGCGCGACCGTCCCGCGCAGCACCGTCTCCTCGTGCTGCGGCGCGAGCGCGACGAGCGTTCCGTCGGCAGCGACGATCTGGCTCTTCCCGCAGTACGCGACGCTGCGCGCTTCCACGCCGGCCTTGTTGGCGGCGACGAGCGGGACGCCGTTCTCGCGGGCGCGCACCGGCGCCATCAGGTCGGCTTGCAGGTTCTCGAGCGCGCGCGGGTCGCGGCCGCTGGTGACCCACGCCGTCGGCACGACGAGAACCTCCGCGCCCTTCGCCACCAGCGTGCTGCCGATGGTCGGGATCCGTCCGTCGGCGCAGATGAAGATCCCCAGCCGGCCGACCGGCGTGTCGACCGGTTCGAGCGCTGTCCCGGCGCTGAACCAGCGGCGGTCGAAGTGCCACAACAGGCACTTGTCGGCGTAGCCGGCGATGCCGGCCGCCGTCACCACGTAGGCGCTGTTCGCGAGGCCGTGCGCGCCGGCGCGCGCGCCGCCGTAGACGATCGTCGCGCCGGTGCGCGCTGCGACCGCGATCACGTCTTGCGCCGCGGCCTCCAATTGCTGCGGATCGACTGGCTCGGTGCCGATGACATAGGCGGGGACGGTCCCTTCGGGGACGACGATCAAGCGTGCGCCGGACTCCGCGGCCGCGGCGATCCGCGCCAGCAGCGCGGGCCACCGCTCCGGGAAGTCGGCGCGATCGTGCGCGACCGTCTGCACGGCAGCGACGGGTGTCGGACGAGCACTCACCTAATTACGTCTCCGATCCGAGGGCCTACACGGACGGATAGCCGCTCGCCGCATTCGCATATCCAAGCCCCGACATGAGGACGTCCGAGTGAAACGACTGATCGTGTGTGCTTCGCTCGTCGCCGCCGCCACCACTGCGGCGGTCTCGGCGACGGCTCCGCCCAAACGCGCGCCGCACGCCGCGCCCGCGCATCCGGCTGCCAACGGAAAGCACGTCGCGCGCGCCGCCGTGCGGAAATGCAAGGTCGCGCCGGCCGACGAGTACTTCGGAAAGCTGAAGATGAGTATCCTCGGCATCCGGAACACGATCAAAGACCAGGGGATCAAGGTCGACATCGATCCGGCCAAGGCCGACTCCACGCTCAACGCGATCGCGCTGACCGAAGACGCGATGCACGACTGGCAGCGCAAGTACCCGTGCGACGGCTGGATCCCCGGGACGATCTACGCGCTCGAGCACTTCTACGGCAAGATCCACACCGTCGACGGCGTGAAGCACGTCCACGCCACGTTTGCCTGGCTGCGCCACGACTTCCCGCGCAACCGGATGGTCGCGGTCGCGAAGCGCGAGGACGGCGAAGCCTCGGTGAGCACCGGTCCGGCGATGGCGTCGATCCCCGGTTCCGCCGAAGCAGCGTCGGCGGCGAGCACCACGACCGCCGTGCCGGCGGGCGGCTCGGCGCAGCAGCCCCAGATTCTGCCCGGCGGCGGCGTCGCGGCGACGCCGGTCCCGGGCACCGCGCCGAGCAGCGTGATCAACGCGCAGACCGCGTCCCCGACTCCCGCTCCTCACCACTGACGCAAAAGAAAAGCCCCCGGCGCGAGCCGGGGGCTTTCGTGTTCGCTGCGCTTGCGGCGCTTAGAACTTGATACCGAGGCCGATGTAGCCACCCGCGTGCGACGCGTCGGACGGCGAGAGGTTCTTGCCGCGGATCGTGTCGCCGAGGAAACCGGCGTCGAGGAACAGCCCGGAGCTACCCAGGTTGAGCGTTCCGCCGATCTGGTACTTCAGGAAGCGCTGCTGGAACTTGTCGGTCGTGACGGCAAGTGCAGGCGGCGCACCGAGGTTCGGGTACGTGAAGTTGCCCGAGATGCTCGGGTAGTACCACACGCTGCCGTAGACCGAGAGGCTGTTCTCCAGGTCGGGGAGCTTCTCGGCGCCGAAGCCGAAGCCGTTCTGCCTCGGATAGCCGTAGTTCTCCTCACGGTGGAGGTAGCCGACGCCGATGTAGATGCGCGGTTCGGCGATCTTGAGGCCGAGGCGCCCGTCGAAGTCGGAGTCACGCGCGGTGAACGAGGGGACGGCCGTCTGGCCGTACGCGCCGATCACGGTGACGCAGCCCTGGTTGCCGGCGGCCGGGGTCAGCGCAACGGGCAGGCCGTTGTGCGGGCACGGGTTGCCGTCGAACGAGGTGTTGTACATCGCTGTAGTGATCGTGCTGTCGTGCGGGTAGGCGTACGAGCGATAGTCTCCCTCGAGCATCCAGGGGAGGCCGAACGCCGGGAACTCGACCGCGCCGCGGACCGCATACGAGCCGCCCTTGCCGGAGTTGCCCGGCGAGAACTCGTTGTAGACCTTCGGGTTGAAGACGTAGTCACCGACGATGAAGTGCTCGTACGGGTTCCGAGCCGGCGGAGCCGGGGTCGGGGTAGCCGTGGGCGGCGGCGGCGGCGGCGTCACCACGGGCGCCGGCGTTGCGGTCGGCGGGGGCGGCGGCGGCGGCGGCTGCGGCGGCAGGTAGCGGACTACGACGATCCGACGATCCGGGACCCACTGAACGTAGGCGCCCATCCCTTCCGAGATCACGCGAACCGGCACGACGACCGTGCCCTTGTAAATCTCGGGAGGAACGTCGAGCGGACGGCTCTCGCCGTTGATCACGACTTCCGGACGGCCGACGGTCACTTTCACGTCGGAGCCCGGCTTTGAGACGTCCACCGTTTTCGAGGCGGGGTCGTACGAAACCGTCGCGCCCATCTGCTCGAACATCGAGCGCAGCGGAACGAGAATGGTATTGCCGCGCACCAGCGCAGCGAGGACGCGGTTCGCCTTCAGGCGGTCCGGCTTGGTATAGACGTGCCGGTCGTTGAAGAGGATCGGGACCTCGCCGGAAGGCGGCGTGCCGAAGTCAGCGGGCGGCATCGACGACGACGGCGCCATCGTGGCTTGAGCGATCTGCACGGGCGCGAAGGTTCCGGTGTTGCCTTTCGCCGCTGCAGCGTTCTGGGCCGAGACGGACGTCGTACCGATTCCGACCGCGACAAGCGCGGCCAGAAGCCCGGTGCTCAGTCGTTTCACGTAATACTCCCTAGCTAAGGTGTTGTGTCGAGAAGGGCGTTGGCGCCGTTCGGGGACGGCCCGGATTACGGGAGCCCGCGAGGATACTCGCTTGCTCAGCCATGTCGGACCTACCCACGAGAGGGGCGCCTTAATCACGGAGGCGGGGTCAATTGCCCCGCTCTGGTCCTCACAACGCCGCGAGGTAGCCCTGGGTTCCGTTGGGCTGCCGGGATGCGGCGAGACAAGGCCGTAACGCTCCCTTTACACGCTCGGGTCGCAGGCTCCCTTGCTGATGGCTAGCCGAGTTTCTCTTCGAGCCTTTCGCGGAATTTTTCGCGAGACGTGACGTAGCGCTCGTGGGTCCCCTCGGCGATCTTCTCACGCTCGTCGAACGCGGTGAAGGCGTATTCGATCCGGCGGCCGTCGACCTTGAGGATCTCGACCTCGGTGCGGACGATCAAGCCGACCGGGGTCGCCGCGAGGTGGGCGAGGTCGACGTGGGTGCCGAGGGTGACCTCGTCGGGATCGAGCGCCGGCGCGACGCACTGCATCGCTGCCTCCTCGACGAGCTGCACAAGCATCGGCGTCGAGAGAACGGGGACGCCCTTGTTGCCGGCTTTCTCGGCCGTCATCCACTCCTCGACCCGGGTCTGGCTCTGATAGGTCCCCCCAACCTCGATCTTGCCGCGCATCCCGCCGGGTCCTTACGACCGGCAACCGGGCGAATCATTTTCATGTCCCACGCGGTAGTAGCGTCGAAGTGCTGCGGAAAATACCGCGGTCCGAGATCGTTCGAAGCAAAGACAGGTAGAAGGAGCACCATGAGACGGAGTCAGCGCGCGTTGCTGGCCGCCGCGGTCCTCGCCATGGCGGTGACCGCATGCGGCAAGGGCGGAGGCGGCGGAGCAGGCCAGAAAGGACCGCCGCCGCTGGCGGTCGACGTCGCGCAAGCCCAGCGCCGCGACATCGCCACCTACGTCACGCTCGACGGCCAGATCGCGCCGGTTCAAGAGTCGACGCTCAGCTCGCCGCAGTCCGGCAACGTCGCGGCGGTCTACGTCAACGAAGGACAGCACGTCTCGCGCGGCCAGCTGCTGGCGAAGCTCGACGACTCGACGCTGCGCGCCTCGCTCGCGCAGCAAGAGGCGATCGTGCAAACGAATAGCGCGCAGCTCGGCTCCTCGACGCTGCAGGCGCCGGTCACCGCCGCCAACGCCTCGAACACGATCGTGAGCGCGCAGCAGCAGGTCGCCGCCGCGCACAACAACACCGCCAGCGCGCAAGCCGCGTACCAGAGCGCGCTCTCGACGTACAACGCCGACCGCCAGCTGCTCGCGCAAGGCTACGTCGCGCAGACGCAGTTCGACCAGGCGCGCGCGCAGTACGTGCAGACGCAGCAGGCGCTGAACACCGCGCGCGAGAGCGAGCGGCAGGCGCAGGTCGCGCTGCGCGCAGCGCAGTCGCAGGGAACGAACGCCGTGCCGATCCAGCAGCAGGCGATCGCGGTGAACCGCGGTCAGCTCGCCGCCGCGCAAGCGCAAGCGCGTTTGCTGCAGACGCAGATCGCGCAGACCGCGATCGTCTCGCCGTTCGACGGCGTCGTCACGCAGCGGCTGCTCGATCCCGGCGCGTTCGCCAGCCCGAATCAGCCGGTCGTGCGCGTCTCGCAGATCGACACGGTGTACGTCAACGTCAACGTCCCCGACGACGACCTGCCGTACGTGCATAGCGGGACGCCGGTCACGTTCACCACCTCGAGTCTGGGCAACCGCAGCTACAACGCCGCGGTGATGGACGTCAACGCGACGCCGACGCAGGGAACGCTCTCGTACCGCGCGCGGGTCCGCGTCGCGAACCCGGGCGACCGGCTGCGCGGCGGGATGCTGGTCAGCGTCACGGTGCGCAAGGAGTACCATCCGAACGCGATCGTGGTGCCGCGCACCGCGGTGTTCCAGAGCGAGAACGGGTCGAACGTCTTCACCGTCGCGAACCTGCCGGCGCCTCAAGGCGGCGCGGCGGGTGCGGGCGGACAAGGCGGTGGTGCCGCCGCAGGCGGCGGCGCGCCCGGCGGCGGCGCGGCGAGCGGACCCGGCGCGCGCAGCGGAAAACGCGGCGGTGCGGGCGGCGCAAGCGCAGCCGGTGGAGCGGGCGGTCCGGGCGGAGCCGGCGGCGGGGCCGGCGGTCCGGGCGGGGCGCCGCCGATCAAGCTGATGCAGGCGAACGTCGTTCCGGTGCAGGTCGGCTTGCAGACGGACACGCTCACCGAGATCCGCAGCCCGCAGGTTCAGCCCGGGACGACGGTGATCACCACGCGGCCCGACGCCTTGCAGGACAAGAGCGTCGTCGCGATCAGCAATCCGGCACCCGGCGGCCGCCGCGGCGGCGCGCAGTGATGCGTTCGGCTTCGCTCTCGCGCGCGCTCGCCGGCGTCGCGCTGACGGCGCTCGCGCTCACCTCGCGGCCCGGGCTCGCGCAGACGCCGACCACGCCGGCGACTCCGGCGCCGACCGCGCGGCCGGCGGTCACCCCGGCACCCCTCGCCTCGCCTTCGGCGCGCCCGCAGACCCCGAGCGCGCTCCCCGGCGCGACCGGGACCGCGCCGCCGGGGACCGCGCCCGGGGCGCCGTCGGGAACCCGTCCTTCGGGCGGATCGGCGGCGATCAACGCCTCGGCGATCCCGACGCTGGCGCCGGCCGATCAGGCCTCGCCGCTCCCGTATCCCGCCTACGGCACTCCGGCGCCGGTGATCCAAACGCGCGTCGCTCCGGGCGTCCCGCAAGTGATCACGCTGCAGCAGGCGACGCTGATCGCGTACGCGCGCTCGCCGCTGCTCGCCGCCGCGCGCGCCGACGTCGAGATCGCGAGCGCGCCGGTGAGCCTCGCGCAGAGCGCGCTCTTCCCCGCGGTCACCGGCAACGCGTCGACGACGCACTCGCACCGCGAAGCCGGCGGGGGCAACACCGGAACGACCGGCACGGCGAGCGGCGGCGCCGCGACGTTCAATCCGAACGTGACGACGAACAGCCTGACGGTCGGGCTGCAGCAATTGATCTTCGACGGCGGCCGCGTCGCGGCGCAGATCCGCAGCGCGCGCGCGTCGCAGTCGGCCTCGATCGCGACCTACCAGCGGCAGCTGCAGACGGTCGCGTTCAACGTCGCGACGGCGTACTACAACACGCTCGCCGCGCAGCGCCAGACGCAAGTCGCGCTGACGACCGTGCAGCTCGATCAGGTTCAGGAGAGTCTGGTCACCGCGCAGATTCGGGCCGGGACCGCCGCGCGCGCCGATCTCGCGACCGCGCAGCTGCCGACCGCGCAGGCGCGCGTCGCGGTGATTCGCGCGCAGGCCGCGCAAAACGTCGCGCTGGCGACGTTCGCCAACACGCTCGGGCTCGACGCCGACGTCGCGGTGCAGCCGAAGGACGACGTCCCCGCGCTGAGCGCGACGTCGGGGACCCTGGCGGTCAACCCGGCGTTTCCGACGCCGACGTATCAGCAAGCCGTCACGCGCGCGCTCGCGCTGCGGCCCGATCTGACGGCGCAGCAGCAGAACGTCGCCGCGTCGCGCGAGAACGTGCGCGCGGCGCGGCTCGGAAACTTCCCGAACCTGAGCGGCACCGCGAACTACGGGACGAGCTCGACCGATCCGAGCGGCGGAACGTTCCGCAACAACGGCTCGATCGGCGTCGCGCTCAGCATCCCGATCTACGACCGCGGCGTGACGCGCGCGCAGACGGCGCAGGCGCAAGGACAGCTCGACCTCGCGCAAGCGAACCTGCAGACCGCCGAGCAGGGCGTGCAGCTCAACGTCCGGCAGGCGCTGGTGAACTTGGTCTCGGCGTACGCCGCGCTCGACCAGACCAACGCCGAGCTGACGAAGGCGCAGCAGGTGCTGCAGTCGACGGAGGCCCAGTACCGGGCCGGCGTGACGACGCTGCCGCTGCTGCTCAACGCGCAGGTCGGCATCACGCAAGCGCTCACCGACGAGGTCAACGCGGTGTACACCGTGCGGCAGGCCGAACAGGCGCTGCTGTTCGCGGAGGGCGTGAACGCCAACGGGTGAACTCCCGGGCGAGATGACTTCAACGGTCCCGGTCTGGATCGACGATCCGACCAACGCGGCGATCCTCGCGGTGAGCGAGGATCGCCTTGCGGGCTTTCAGCTCGACCCGTTCGGTGAGATCGCCGAGCGCAGCGGGGTCCCCGTCGCGACGGTCCTCGAGCGGATCGTCGCAATGCTGCGCGCGGGGACGATCCGCCGCGTGCGGCAGACGCTGATGGCGACGAGCCTCGCCGACGGCGCGCTGTGCGCCTGGCAGGTTCCGCCGGAGAAGCTGAACGCGGCGTTCGAGTGGCTCTTCCGCGACGATCCGTTCTCCGGCCACGTCGTGATCCGCACGACCGACAGCGCGACGCCCGGCTCGAACTACCGGTTGTGGACAACGCTCAAGGTTCCGCAGGGCTTCTCGCTGGAGAAGCACGCCGCGTTCCTCGCCGCGACGATCGGCGCCGAGCGGTATCGGCTGATGCCGGCCAAGGCGCTCTTCGCGCTGGGCGTCGGTCACGTGCGGCGGCGCGGGACGGAGCCGGGGGCGCGCGCGCCGGAGCTGGCCGAGGTGAAGGACACCAACGTGGTCGCGCTGAGCGACCAGGAGTGGCGCGTGCTGGCCGCGATCAAGCGCGAGCTGGCGCCCGAGGAGATCGTGCGCGACGTGTGGGCCGGGCGCGCGCGAGAAGCCGGCGTCTCGCTCGCAGAGCTGGAGCGCATCGGGCGGCAGCTGAACGAGAAGGGCGTCATCGGGCGCTTCTCGACCTTTCTCGAGCACGTGAAGCCGAACGCGAACGCCGGCGGGCAGAGCGTGACCCGCTACAACGCGCTGTTCCACTGGAAGGTCCCGCCGGGCCGCGAGCTGGACGCGGGGCGCGAGGTCGGCCGGCACTACATCATGACGCACGCCTACTGGCGCGAGGGCGGGCCCGAGTTCCAAGGCGTCAACGTCATGGGCGTCGCGCACGGCACCGAGAAGGACACGCTGCTCGCGCACAAGGCCGCGATCGACGCGCACTTGCGTGAAGCGGGGATCGCGTTCGACTACACCAACGTGTTCTGGGGCGGGCGCAGCGAGATCAAGCCGTCCGAGATCGCGCCGGCGGCGTACGCCGCGTTCTGCGACAGGCATCAGCTCGATCCGGAGGCAATGCGTCCATGATCCCTCGTCTTCTCGCCGCGGGGGCGATCGCCGCGTTCGCCCTTTGCGGCTGCACCAAGATCGGTCAGTCCTCGTCCGGCGGCCCCGAAAATGCCGCGCAGGGTCCGCATCCGGATCGGTTGGTGTTCTCGGCTGCGGCCGATCCGAAAAATCTGAACCCGGCGTTCGCATCGGCGAGCCCGGTGCTCGACCTCTCCGCGTTCTTGTTCTCGTACACGGTGCGATACGACGACCACGCGAAGCCGGTCCCGGACGCTGTCTCCGAGGTCCCGACCGTCGAAAACGGCGACGTCAGTGCCGACGGCAAGACGATCAAGTACAAACTGCGGCACGGGATCAAGTTCCACGACGGCGTCGAGCTGACGTGCACGGACTTGCGCTTCACCTGGCAAGTGATGATGAATCCCAAAAATAACGTCATCACGACCGACGGGTGGAACAAGATTCGCGACGTCGACTGCAGCGACCCCTACGTCGCCGTCGTCCACATGAAGGAAACGTACGCGCCGTTTCTCCAGCAGCTGTGGAGCCTTAACGGTAACGGGCCGATCATGCCGGAGCACTTGCTGGCGAAGCTCAACGACTCGAAGGGAAGCCTGAACACTGCGCCCTACAACTCGGCGCCCGTCGGAAGCGGCCCGTACAAGTTCGTCTCGTGGGACCGCGGCAGCCAAGTTCGCTTCGAGGCCTTCCCCGATTACTTCCTCGGCAAGCCGAAGATTAGCGAGGTCGTTTACAAGATCATCCCCGATCAAAACACACTCGCGACGCAGGTGCTCACCCACGAGCTGGACTTGGCATACAATCTCGCCGCGTCGTCGTACGATCGCGTGAAGGCGTCGCCTGGGAACGTCGTTGAGACGCCGGTGATCTACACGTTCGACCATATCGACTTCAATCTGAAACGGCCGCTCTTCGGGGACGTGCGCGTCCGCCGCGCGCTGACATATGCGATCGATCGCAAGTCGATGCTCGCGAAAATTCGCCACGGACTGGGCGAGCTCAGCGACACATTCCTCGACCCGACGCTCTTTCCGGGCGACCAGAACCCTTCCATCATGAAGTACCCGTACGACCCGGCCAAGGCGAAGGCGCTGCTCGACGAAGCCGGCTGGAAGCCGGGCGCCGACGGGATTCGCACGAAGAACGGGCAGCGGCTGGAGTTTCAGATCTCGACGCAGACCGAGTCGACGCAGGGCCAACTGCTTCAGGCGCAAGTCCAGACATACTGGCGCGCCGTCGGTGCGAACGCGATCGTGAAGAACTATCCGACCCCGCTGTTCTTTGACAATACGGCGAACGGGGTCTTGCAGGGCGGCAAATACGACGTCGCCTTCTTCGCTTGGGTCGCCGCCGCCGACATCGATCAGGGCGCGATCTACTCCGGGCACTATCTCGCGCCAAAGGGCCAGAACGCGCTGTTCTGGGACAACCCCGTCGCAACCAAGGCGATGGACGATGCGAACAAGACCGTCGACCAGAAGAAGCGCGTGCAAGATTACATGACGGTGCAGGCGGAGTTCGCGAAGGACGATCCGTCGATCATCCTGTGGTTCCGAAAGGATCTTGAGGTGCATACCGGCGCCTTGCAAGACTTCACGCCGACGCCGGTGATCACGACACCGTTTTGGGACACGTGGGAGTACCACTACTGAGGCGCACGGTTGCGATGCTTGCGGTGATCGCGTGCGCCGCCCTCCCGCTGGGTTCGACCGCGCAGGCGACGCGGCACCCGTACACGATCGCGCACGTGCTGCGGTACGCGACCGGCGAGGACGTCGTCGGACTGAACCCGCACCTCGCGCAGCAGGTCACGCTCTCGTTCATGTCCTCGAACACGATGGCGTGGCTGGTCAAGTTCGACCGCGCGAACCGGCCGGTCCCGGAGCTCGCGCTCGCCGTGCCGTCGAAGGCGAACGGCGGCATCTCGGCCGACGGCAAGACGATCACGTACAAGCTGCGGCGCGACGCGAAGTGGGCCGACGGCGCTGCGTTCACCGCCGCGGACGTGAAGTTCTCGGTCGGCGTCGTCCTGAACCCGGCGAACAACGAGGGGACGCACGTGGGCTTCGACCAGATCGCACGGCTCGACACGCCCGATCCGTACACCGTCGTCTTTCGCCTGAAGCGCCCGTACAGCGGGTTCTACGTGAACTTCTTCAGCTCCGGCGGCGGGAACCCGTGCGTCCTCCCCAAGCACTTGCTCGGCAACCTCAAGACGATCAACGACGCGCCGTACAACGCGCTGCCGGTCGGGATCGGGCCGTTCAAGTACGCCTCGTGGAAGCGCGCGGACTCGGTGGAGCTCGTGCCGGACCCACTCTACTTCGGGCGCAAGCCGAAGCTGCGGCGGGTGATCTTCAAGATCATCCCCGACCGCAACACCGTGCTCACGCAGCTCACCACGCACGAGATCGACATGTGGGCGTTCGCGCCCGCGGCGTACTACGACCGCGTCCACGCGCTGCCGGGCGTGCGGACACTGCGCCAGCCCTCGTATCTCTTCAACCACATCGACTTCGAGCTCGAGCACGGCGCGCTCGGCGACGTGGTCGTGCGGCGCGCGCTGCGCTTGGCGACCGACCGCGCGACGATCCTGGCGAAGATCCGGCACGGCGTCGGGATCCTGCAAGAGACGCCGTTTCCGCCGGGGCACCCGATGCACGTCGACGTGCCGCGCATTCCGTTCGACGTCGCGGCGGCGAACCGGCTGCTCGACGCGGCGGGGTGGCAGCGCGGCGCGGACGGGATTCGCGCCAAGAACGGGCGGCGGTTGGACTTCACCTTCGCGATCGGGACCGGCTTGCCCGACACCGACGCGATCCTGGAGCAGATCCGGCCGGCGTGGGCGGCGATCGGCGCGCGCTTCGACGTGAAGCACTATCCCTCGCCGCTCTACTTCGCGCCGGCGCTCGCGGGCGGGATCCTGTACGCCGGTAAGTACGACGTGGCGCTGTACGCGTGGCTGCCGCCGCCGAACGGCGACCTGCGCAACCTGTACGGCTGCGACCGCTTTCCGCCGGTCGGGCAGAACGCGCTGCGCTGGTGCGACCGCGAGGCCGACGCCGCGCTGCGGCGCTTCATCCTCACCTACGACGAGGCGCAGCAGCGCGCCGCCTCGCGGACGTTTCAGCTCGCGCTCGTGCGCGACGCGCCGACGATCGTGACCGACGCGCGCCAGGACGTCTTCGCCTTCAACGACGACCTGCGCGGGTTCAGGCCGAACCAAGCCACGCCGTTCGACGATCTGGTCGAGGCGGACATCTGAGGAACGCACCGTGAAGAGAACCGTTGCTTTCGCGCTGGCCGGACTGCTGCTTGCCGGGTGCACGAAGACCGCCACACAGACCGGGACGGCGGCGTCCGGCGGCGGGACGAATTCCTACACGATCCCGCACACGCTGCGGATCGGCGACACGCAAGACTTCGACAACCTGAACCCGCACCTGTCGACCTCGCTGATCCTGGGCAACCTCAACCAGCTCACGATGGCGTACCTCGTGCGCTACGACGCGCACAACGAGCCGACCCCGGAGCTCGCGACCGAGGTGCCGACCGAAGAGAACGGCGGGATCAGCAAGGACGGGCTCACGATCACCTGGCACCTGCGAAAAGGGGTGAAGTGGTCGGACGGCGCGCCGTTCGACGCGGACGACGTCGTCTTCTCGACCAACGCGGTGAACAACCCGAAGAACAACGAGGTCGGGCGTGACGGCTGGGATCTGATCACCAAGATCGACGAGCCCGACAAGTACACCGTCGTTTACCACTTGAAGAAGAAGTACTCGGGGTATCTGCCCTCGTTCTTCGGCTCGGCCGGCGCGAACCCGTGCGTCATCCCGAAGCACATCCTCGGGAACCTGCCCGACATCAACCATGCGCCGTACAACAGCAAGCCGGTCGGGATCGGGCCGTTCCGCTACGTCGACTGGGTGCGCGGCGACCACATCACGCTCGAGGCGAACCCGTACTACTGGCGCGGCGTCCCGAAAATCAAGAAAGTCATCTACAGGGTCATCCCCGACCGCAACACGCTGGTCACGCAGCTGCAGACCGGCGAGCTCGACATGTGGACCTTCATCCCGGCGGCGTACGTCGACCGCGTGACGGCCCTTCCCCACGTCGCCCGCTACCGCGGCCCGAGCTATCTCTACACGCACATCGATTTCAACACCAGCCATCCGGCGCTCAAGGAGCAGGCGGTGCGCGCCGCGCTGCGGCTCGCGACCGACCGCAAGACGATCTTGGAGAAGGTCAGCCACGGCGTGGGAATTCTCCAAGAGAGCCTGATCACGCCGGCGAGCCCGCTCTACGAGCCGCTGCCGAGCGTGCCGTACGACGTTGCGCAGGCCAACAAGGTGCTCGACGACGCCGGCTGGGTGCGCGGCCCGGACGGGGTTCGGGCGAAGAACGGCGTGCGGCTCGACCTCGACGTCGCGACGATCGCGGGGAATCAGGACGTCGACGCGCGGATCGAGCAGCTGCGCAGCGACTGGCAGCAGATCGGCGTGAAGGTCACGCCGAAGCACTACAACTCGGCGCTCTTCTTCCAGGTGACCGGCGGGATCTTGTACGGCGGGAAGTGGGACGTCACCACGTTCGCGTGGCAGCTGACGCCGGACGGCGATCTCAACACGACGAACTCGTGCACCAACTTCCCGCCGAACGGGCAGAACGTCACCCGGCTGTGCGACCCGCGGCTCGAAAAGTGGCTGCAGCTCCAGAAGGTGACGTACAGCGAGGCGGCCCGCAAGCCGATCGTGACCAACGCGGTGAAGCAGATCATCGCCGACGTGCCCTACGAGGTGCTCTACGTGAGCGAAGACGTCCACGCCTACAACTCCGACTTGAAGAACTGGCACCCCAACAACACTACGCCGTTCGACGACTTCCTGAACGTCGACATCTGAGCCGAAGGAGAGGTTCGTGAAGAGAGGTTTCGCGTTCGTGCTGGCGGTGCTGCTGCTCGCCGGCGCCGGCTCGCCGGGCGGTGCGGCGGAGGGGCGCAAGAACGCGTTCACGATCCCGCACACGCTGCGCATCGGCGACACGCAAGACTTCGACAGCCTCAACCCGCACCTGGCGACCGCGATCACGCTCGGCAACCTCTCGCAGCTCACGATGGCGTACCTGGTCCGCTACGGCCCCGACAACCGGCCCGTGCCGGAGCTGGCGACGGTCGTCCCGACCGAGGCGAACGGCGGGATCGGCAAGGACGGGCGCACGATCACCTGGCACCTGCGCGAGGGCGTGAAGTGGTCGGACGGCGCGCCGTTCGACGCCGACGATGTCGTCTTCTCGACGAACGCCGTGAACAACCCGGCGAACAACGAGGTGGGGCGCGACGGCTGGGACCTCATCACGAAGATCGACGAGCCGAACAAGCACACCGTCGTCTTTCACCTGAAGAGACCGTACTCGGGCTACTTGCCGACGTTCTTCGGCTCGGCCGGCGCGAACCCGTGCATCCTGCCCAAGCACATCCTCGGCAACCTGCCGAACATCAACAACGCGCCGTACAACTCCAAGCCGGTCGGGATCGGCCCGTTCCGCTACACGGAGTGGGTGCGCGCCGACCACGTGACGCTCGAGGCGAACCCGTACTACTGGCGCGGCCAACCGAAGATCAAGAAGGTGATCTACAAGATCATCCCCGACCGCAACACGCTGCTCACGCAGCTCGAGACCGGCGAGGTCGACCTGTGGGCGTACGTTCCGCCCGCGTACGCCGGCCGCGCGATGGCGCTGAAGACGACCGGGCACGTGCGCGAGCCGGGCGCGGTCTACCAACACCTCGACTTCAACACGACGCGCCCGGCGCTGCGCGAGCGCGCGGTCCGAGCGGCGCTGCGGCTCGCGCTCGACCGCCCCGAGATGGTGCGGAAGATCAACCACGGAATCGGAATCGTCCAAGAGTCGCCGATCTCGCCGGCGATCCCGATCAGCTCGGAGATCCCGTTCGTCGGCTACGACGTCGCAAAGGCGAACAAGCTGCTCGACGACGCCGGCTGGAAGCGCGGCCCGGACGGGATCCGCGCGAAGAACGGGGTGCGGCTGAACCTGGAGTGGGCGAGCACGACGGGGAGCCCCGATGCCGACTCGCGGATCGAGCTGATCCGCAGCATGTGGAAGCAGATCGGGGTCGCCTTCGACCTCAAGCACTACAACCCGGCGCTCTTCTTTCAGCTGCGCGGCGGGATCGTCTACGACGGCAAGTTCGACGTTACCGCGTTCGGCTGGCAGATGACTCCGGACGGCGACCTCAACCCCTTCAACTCGTGCGCGCTGATGCCGCCGAACGGCCAGAACGTCACGCGGCTCTGCGACAAACGGCTCGAGGCGCTGCTGCAGCAGCAGAAGAGCACCTACGACGAAGAAAAGCGCAAGGCGATCGCCGCCCAAGCGGTGCGGATCATCGACGAAGAGGTCCCCTACGTCGTGCTCTACATCCAAGAGAGCGTGCACGTGTACAACGACGACCTCACCGGCTGGCACCCCAACAGCCAGACGCCATTCGACGATTTCCTGAACGTCGACATTTAGTCGCGCTCCGCGCGTGAGGCGATCATTATAGTAAAACCCAAGAGGATGCAGCCGGCGAGGGGGAGGACGCGTAGGGCGGCGGCGGTGGGGTTGCGGGCGGCGAGGCCGGCGGCGCGCTGCTCGTCGGACCATGCGGCGCTTGCGTCGGCGTTCGCGGGCGCGCGGTACGCCGCGGGCAGCATGTCGGGCCAGGTGGGCGCGGGGTGCGCGCGCGCGAGCGGGAGCGCGCAGCACGCCAGCACGGCGAGCGCCGCGAACGGCGCGAGGTCGGCGCGCGTCGCGCGCGCGCCGGGGCCGAGCGCGACGAACGCGAACGCCACCGCGATGCCGAGCGCGACGACCTGTCCGGCGGCGGCGGGACGCTGCGCGAGGTCGAGCCAGTCGACGAGCACCAGCGCGGCGGCGACACCGCTCCACGCGCGCGCGGCTCCGCGCGTGAGCGCGGACAGCACGACGAGCGGGATCAATTCGACCGCGAAGTCGTGCTCGTGGAAGAACGGGACCGCGAACGGCAGCGCGGCGAGCGCGAGCAGCGTTCCGTCGCGCGCCGGAAGCCGCGCGGCGAACGCGACCGCGACGACGGCGACGACCGCGCTCAGCGCGCACGCGACGCCCAGTCCCGACGCGAGGTTGTCAGGCGCGCCGAACGCGTAGGCGATCGCGGCCGGCGTGTGCTGGATGATGACGAAGCGCTCGGCGTTGCCGTGCGCGCCGAGCAGGCGCAGGTACGTCACGAAGCCGCCGGCGCCGCCACCGGCGAAGAGCGTCAGCGCGCCGAACGCGAGCGCGCCAAGCGCCGCCGAGAGCAACGTGGCACGGTCGCGCAGGCGTGCCAGCAGCGCGAGCGCGAGGTTCGGCTGCAGTCCGGCGAGGAGCGTCGCGAACGCTCCGGCGAGCGTCGCGCGGCGCGCGTACGCCAGCAGCGCGCCGGCGATCCCGGCCGCGGAGAGCAGCGCGACTTGGCCGAGCGCGAGCGCGCTCGTCACCGCGCCGCTCGCAGCGGCGAAGAGCAGCGCGGCGAGCACGGTCGCGACGGTGCGCGCGCGCGGCTGCGCAGGGCGCGCGGCGAGCGCGAGCGCACACCACCCGAGCGCGAGCAGCCCGAGGACCAGCAGCGCCGTCCAGACGCGCACCGCGAGCAAGAACGGAAACCGCGCGAGCGCACCGTAGAGCGGGAGCGCGGCGGCGGGGCCGACGTACGGCAGCAGCTCCTCGCGCGAGGGATCGACGCCGTCGACCGTGCGCTCGACGCGCCACACCTCGCGCGACCACGGATCGCCGCCGCCGTTCCACGTCGCGCCAGCGGCGTAGTACGCCTCGAAGTCGCGCCCGAACGGACCTTGCGTCGGCGGCGGGCGGAACAGCGTGAACGCGAGCGCGAGCGCGAGCAGCGCGCCGGCGAGCGCCGCGCTACGTGGCAGCGTAGAGCCCGAGGCGCTCGACGCGCCCGTCGTTCCCCATCACGTACGCGACGCCGCCGGGAAAACGCGCCTCGTACGCTTCCGCGTAGACGATCGGCGCCGGCCCGCCGACCGCTTGGGTGTAGCGCTCGTCCAATGCGCCGGTCGCCGCGCCGAGCGCGACGTCGCCCGGCGAGAGCCGGAACGGTCCGTAGTCGCGCGCCGCGAGCGACGGTGCGCGGTCGGCCTTCGGCAGGTAGTATTCGAGCGCGATCAGTTTCTGCTCCGAGTAGAACAGGCTCAAGAAGTAGCGCCGTGCGTCCTCGCGCGCGGCGTACGTGTGCCAGCCGCGCAGCGGGTACGCAAACGCGACGCCGAACGCGCGCTCGACCTCCGCGCGCGTCGTCGTGCCGAGCGCGAAGACGAGCCGTTCGTTTGCGAGCACGACCGGCCGCTCGAGCGGCGCGGGTCGAACGTTCGGCCGCCCGCGGTTCGCTTCGTAGACCCGCGCCAGGATCTCGACCGCGCGCTGCATCGCGAAGTCCGGCGCGCGCGGCTCCTCGCTCGGCCGATCGCGCTCGCTCATCCGCGGATGCCGCTGCGCTCCATCGTCGTCGCCGCCGCGCCCGCGACGGCGATCGCGATCAGCGCGAAGTACGCCAGCGCGAGCGCGCCGCGCTGCGCCGGCGAAGCGATCTGCATGCGCGGGTCGACTTGGCCGCGCCACGCCGCGAGCGCGCGCGGCACCGACGAGACGAGGACGAAGATCACGATGATGATCGTGAACGCGGTGAAGGCGCGGTTCACGACGATCCAGCCCAGCAGCAGCACCACGCCGACCAGCCAGATGCGGCCGTCGATCGCGCCGGCGACGCGCCCGCCGTCGAACGGGTAGGCCGGAATCAAATTGAACAAGTTCAGGAAGAAGCCGACGTACGCCGCGGCCAGCCAGAACGCTTCGCCGGTCGCCAGCCCGTACGCCCAGCACACCGCCGCCGCCGCGACGCCGAACACCGGGCCCATCACCGCCGCGACGGCGTTGCGGGCCGGGTCGGCGGTCATCGGCGAGCTGACGAACGCGCCGAGCCCGGGGACGAACAGCGGGAGCGAGACCGGGACGCCGAAGTTGCGGAAGGTCAGGTAGTGCCCCATCTCGTGGACCAATATCTGCAGCACGAAGACGATCCCGAACTTCCAGCCGAACAGGATCGCGTAGAACCACAGCGAGAGGAAGACCGAGCCGAAGCTGAGCAGCAGCTTGGGTCCGAAGATCAAGACTTTGAACAGACCGACCGCCGCGAGAATGCTCTTCAACTTCGCCGCCGCGACCCCGAGCGCGACCAGGATTCCGCCGGCCGTCCCGACGCCTCGCCGTTCCTTGTTCTGCTGCCGCGGCTGGCTCAGCCGCTCCCGCGCCAACCGTTCCTCGTCGTCGTGCATCATCCGATAGCTCTTGCCCAGCCCGTCTCCATCCGCGATTGGAGACCCGAGCTCCCGCCTGGTGAGCTGCGCTCGATCTCGCTGCATTGGACCGCCCACGACTACGAGCAGGTCTTTCCGGCCTACCACTTCGTGCTGACCCGGCCCGACGACGTGCTGGTCCACCACACGCACGACCTGCGCGAGAACATGCGCGACGTGCGGCTCGATCCGGCGCTGCCGTACGCGCCGCACACGCGCGGCCGCAACTCGTGGTCGATCGGGCTGTCGATCGCGGCGATGCGCGGCGCGACGCCGTCCGACTTCGGCGCGTATCCGCTGACGGAGCCGCAGCTCGACGCGCTCTGCCGCGTCGCCGCGACGCTGGCGGCGTTCTACGGGATCGACGTCGCGAACGTGCGCACGCACGCCGAGGCGGCGCTCGCCGACGGCTACTTCGGCGCCGGGCTCGAGTCGACGCGCTGGGACATCGCGCGGCTGCGCCCCTCGCCGGAACCGCTGCTGCCCGACGAAGCGACCGCGACCGGCGACTGGTTCCGCAACCGCATCGCGGGTCTGCTCGCGAAGCGACGCTGACCGAGCACGAGGCGCTCGCCGTCGCGGCGAGCTTCGGGATCGACGCCGCCGGCGCGCGCGCCGTCGCGCTGAGCGGCGGATGGTCGAACGAGTCGCTGCGCGTCGACGCGCGCGCCGGACGATTCGTCGTGCGCCGCTACGGCCGGCTGCACGTGACGCGCGCGGCGATCGCGTTCGAGCACGCGATCATGACGCACGCCGCGGCACGCATGCCCGAGATCGCCGCGCCGCTGCGCGACGCCGAAGGGAATACCGTCGTGACCGCGCCGGACGGCGGCCTCGCAGCCGTGCTGCCGTGGATCGACGGCGAGACGAACCGCCGCGATCCGGCGACGATGCGCGCGGCGGTCCGGGTGCTGGCGCGCTTTCACGTTGCGATGCGCGGCGTCCACCTCGCCGGCGGGATGCGCAGCACGCGCCTCGCCGGCCACCTGCCGTGGCTGCGCGAGCGCTTCAACCGCTTCGCGAGCGATCCGCTCCTCGCGCGCGCGCTCGACTGGAGCGCGCTCGTCACCGCGACGACGGCGGCGACGGCGCGCGTCGTGCCGCTCGCCGCGCGGCTCCCGCACGTCGTCGTGCACGGCGACGGAAACCCCGGCAACTTCGTCAGCACCGCGCCGGGCGAAGTGGCCGGATTGATCGACTTCGACTTCGCGCACGAGACCGAGCGCGTCTACGACCTCGGCGTGTTTCTCGACGAGTTCGCGCGCCCGCGCTTCGCCGCGCCGCTCGATCTTGCGCTGATCGGCCCGCTGCTCGACGCGTACGCGAGCGAAGCGCCGCTCGCCGCGAGCGAGCGCGCGCTCATCCCCGAAGCGATGGTCGCACACGCTGCCATGCTGGTCTGGTACGTCGTCACCCGCCACGGCGAGCGCGTCCCCGGCGACGTCGGCGGCGCGCCCGTCTATGCGGCGCGCGTCGCGGAGATCGTCGCGCAGGCCGGCGCGATCCGGGCCCGAAGCCGCGCCGCATGACACGCATCGTCGTCCTGGGCGGCGGGTTCGCCGGCGTCGCGGTCGCGCGGCGGCTGGAGAAGAAGCTGCGGCGCGACGAGGCGGAGATCGCGATCGTGAGCCGCGACAACTTCACGCTGTTCACGCCGATGCTCCCCGAGGTGAGCTCCGGCGGCTTGGAGGCGCGGCACGTCGCGACGCCGGTGCGCGCGCAGTTGCGCCGCACGTCGTTCGTCCTCGGTGAGATCGCGCAGATCGACTTGGCGGCGAAAGCGGTCGAGGCGCAGCACCCGCTCACCGGTGAGCGGACGCGGCTGACGTACGACCACCTCGTCCTCGCGCTGGGCAGCGTCACCTCGACGTTCAACATTCCGGGCGTCGCCGAGCACACGCTGCCGCTGAAGACGCTCGAGGACGCGGAGACCTTGCGCAACCGCATCGTCGCGTCGCTCGAGCAAGCCGTCGTCACGCCGCCCGGCCCGGCGCGCGAGCGGCTGCTCACGTTTGCCGTCGTCGGCGGCGGCTACACCGGCTGCGAGTGCGCCGGCGAGCTGGTCGACTTCTTTCATTCGATCGTGAAGTTCTACCGCCCGCTGAAGCTCGCCGAGGTGCGAATGGTGTTGATCGAAGCAGCGAAGGCGCTGCTGATCGATCTGCCGGAGAAGATGGGGCGCTACACCGCGAAGCACCTCGCGCGGCGCGGCGTCGAGCTGATCCTGGGCGACGGCGTGACGGGCATCGACCAGCACGGCATCGCGCTGCAGTCGGGAACGATCGTTCCGTCCAACACCGTCGTGTGGAGCGCAGGCGTGCGGCCCTCGCCGGTGCTGCGCGATCTGCCCGTGCCGCACGCGCGCAACGGCGGAATCTTGGCGAACCAAGACATGTCGGTGCGCGAGACGCCCGGCGTGTGGGCGCTCGGCGACTGCGCGTGGATTCCCTCGCAGCCGAACGCCGACCCGAACGACAAGGACTCCTGGTATCCGGCGACCGCGCAGCACGCGATTCGCGAAGGGCCGCAGCTCGCGGAGAACATCGTCGCGACGCTGCGCGGCAAGCCGACGAAGCCGTTTCACTACACCTCGCTCGGAACGATGGCCTCGCTCGGCGGCCGCCGCGGCGTCGCGCAGCTTCCGGGCGGCATCGTGCTGACCGGGTGGCTGGCGTGGTTCTTGTGGCGCACGTATTACCTGCTGCGGCTTCCGGGGCTCGACCGTCAGGTGCGCGTCGCGTTCGACTGGAGCGTCGGCGTGCTGTTCCCGCGCGACATCGCCGAGTTGCGCCTCTACACCGAGCGCGGCCAGCTGCAAGCGGTGCGCGACGCCGGCTTGCTGCCGTCCGGCACCAGCACGTCGAGCGGCGGCCCTTGACACGTCGGCCCGCCTCAAGTAGTTTATAACTATGTTTTTAGTTTTAGCCTTCGCCACTGCCCCGTTCGCCTACGACGGGAGCCTGCGACCCGGCCAGACGCTGACGATCAACGACGTCAACGGGAGCGTGCGGGTGCGCACCGGCGACCGGCTTGCGATCCGCGCGACGAAATACGCGGAGCGCTCGGATCCGAACGAGGTTGCGATTCACGTCGAGAACCGCTCCGACGGCATCGTCGTGTGCGTGCGCTATCCGCCCGAAGCGAGCCGCGGCTGCGACGACCGCCGCTCGGACGGCAAGCACAACAACAACAACGACACGGCGGTCGACTTCGACGTGACGGTACCGCGCGGTATCACGCTGTCAGCGAACTCGGTGAACGGCTCGGTCGACGCGGTGAACGACGGCCCGACCGACGCGCGGAGCGTCAACGGCTCGGTGCGGGTCGAAGGCCGCGACGTGCGAACGGCGACGTCGGTGAACGGCTCGGTCAGCGTGCGCGTCCTCGACCGCGGCAGCGGACGCCTGTACGCGCGTACGGTGAACGGCTCGGTCGACGTGTCGCTCCCGCCCGGCAGCGGCGCCAGCCTCGTCGCCAAAACGCTCACCGGCGGCATCAACGCCGACGGCTTCACCGTGGAGCACCCGCGCTACGGTCCCGGCGCCCACGCCAGCGGAACCGTCGGCGACGGCTCCCGCCAGCTCAGCCTCGAAACCCTGAACGGCTCGATCACGGTGCGCCGCTGATCGAGCCATCACGCACGTACGTCGGCGTTGAGCCTTTTATACCGTTGCGCATAACCGCAAACGATATGCATTTGAGTGCTGGTCATCGAGGCGACGAGACAGTACAATAGCCGGGTGGCTACCGGACTCTTCGACCGCGAGCGGCGAACCTACGAACGAGAGAAGCAGAATCTCCTGCAGTGGGAGGGAGAATACGTCGTCATCTGCGGCAACGAGATCCTCGGCCATTGGCCCTCGCTCGGTGAAGCCTACGGAGCCGGCCGCCGCACCTATGGCTCGCGCCTGTTCATGTTGCGGCCTATCGAACGCCACGAAACAATTTACTTCCAGCCGTTCGTTACCGCCGCCAACGGTGATTCGGAGTAGCGAGACCGCGACTTCGAAAGAACGCTAAGATTCAAGCCACGCGTCGTCGGGGCCGGCGTAGGTGTTGCCGTAGAGGGTGTGGGGGTCGGGGTACGGTTCGGATTCGACTTCGTCGGTGGTGCGGTTGACGAGGTCGGTGATCTCGCGTCGGATCGTTTTGGCTTCGTCTTCCGTGATGACGCCGCGGTCGATCAGGTAATGTTCGTACTTCGGGACCGGGTCGTTGGGGCGGTGCTCGGCGACTTCGTCGCGGGTGCGGTAAGTGCGATCGTCGTCGTCCGTGGTGTGCGAGAGGAAACGGTAGCACTTCGACTCCACGAGGACCGGGCCGTTCCCGGCTGCGGCGTGCTCGCGCGCGTCGCGCATCGTCGTGTAGACGGCGATCGGGTCGAAGCCGTCGCACGTCATCCCGCGCATGCCGTAGCCGGCGGCGCGCGCGGCGACGGTGTCGACACGCATCTGCTTGCTGATGTGGGTCGAGATCGCCCACTGGTTGTTCTCGCACGTGAACACGACCGGCAGCGCGTGGACCGCCGCAAAGTTCAGCGCTTCGTGCCACTCGCCTTGTGAGGTCGCGCCTTCGCCGAACTGGCAGAAGACGACGCGGTCGCGTTCGCCGCTCCGCTTGATCGCCCAGGCCGCGCCGACGGCGTGCGTGCACTGTGCCGCGATGATCGAGCTGATCGACGCGATCCCGAGCTTCTTCGCGGTGACGTGGTTGATGATCGATCGGCCGCCCGTGGTGTCGCCGGCGCGCGCGAGCTGCGAGCGAAACAGATCGACCAGCGGAAAGCCGCACGCCAAAATGATGCCGGTGTTGCGATAGTACGGGTAGAGCAAATCTTTGCCGCGCTGGAACGCGAGGCCGGTTCCCGCCTGAACCGCTTCGTGGCCTTCGGAACCCATCGCGATCCCGATCTTTCCTTGCCGGTTGAGCTGGAAGCCGCGCGTGTCGACCGCGCGCTGGGTCAGCATGTCGCGGTAGAGCTTGAGCAGCTGCTCGCGGGAAAGCTCCGGTGGGCTCGCGGTGCTGGTCGCCATCGCGGAGGTCCCTTCCGCGGGCATGGGCGCGCCCCTACCGAGCGGTCGGGCGGGAACGGCCGCGCGCGCTCGGAAGGACGCCACGATGCGTATCGGCTCTTCCCTCGCCGCCGTCGCCCTGCTCGCGGCGGCGCTTTCGATCCCCCACGCGCCGCTCGCCGCCGCGCCGCCGGCCGCCGCGCCCGGCGTCTCGCCGCGCAAGCCGGCGCCGAAGCCCGCGCCGAGCGCCTCGCCCGGACCGGACACCGACGGGGTGAAGTTCCGCGCGATCGGTCCGGCGATCTCGGGCGGGCGCGTGGCCGCGGTGGCGGGGAGCGACCGCGACCCCGCGCTGTACTACGTCGGCGGCGCGGGCGGCGGCGTCTTCAAGTCGAGCGACGGCGGAACGTCGTTTCAATCCGTGTGGGACAACGCTTCGAAGTTCGGCGCGATCGGTGCGATCGCGGTCGCGCCGAGCGATCCGAAAACGGTGTGGGTCGGAACCGGCGAGGCGAACCCGCGCAACGACGTCTCGTACGGCGACGGCGTGTGGCTCACGCGCGACGGCGCGAAGCACTGGACGCACGCCGGGCTCGACGACACCTCGAACATCGCGAGGATATTGGTCGATCCGAAGAACCCCAGGCGCGCGATCGTCGCGGCGCTTGGCGATCCGTGGAAGGACAGCACCGCGCGCGGCGTCTACGTGACGAGCGACGGCGGCCGCACGTGGGCGAAGAGTCTTTATGTCGGCCCGGCGAGCGGCGCCGCCGATCTGGCGTGGAATCCGAACGCGCCGAACACCGTCTTCGCGGCGATCTGGCAGTTCCGCCGCCAGCCGTGGATCGCGACCAGCGGCGGCCCGCTCGACGGGCTCTACCGCTCGCGCGACGGCGGCCGCACCTGGGCGAAGATCCAGGGTCACGGCTTTCCGACCGACACGCTCGGACGGATCGGCATCGCGGTCGCGCCGAGCGATCCGCGCCGCGTGTACGCGGTCGTGCAGTCGAAACAGGGAACGATCTGGCGTTCCGACGACGGCGGCGACACCTGGACGCACGTCTCGAGCGACACGCGTCCCGAGCAGCGGCCGTTCTACTTCAGCCACCTCGCCGTCGATCCGAAGAACCGAAACCGCGTCGTCTCCGTCTCGATGTACCTCACGCTGTCGAAAGACGGCGGGCGCACGTGGAAGCACTGGACCGGGAACGTGCACGTCGACAACCACGCGATCTGGTGGTCGTCCGACGGCGCCCGCGTGATCGAAGGGAACGACGGCGGCGCGATCCTCTCGCGCAACGGCGGCGACACCTGGGCGTTCCTCGACCGCATCCCGCTCGCGCAGATCTACCACGTCGGGTTCTCCGAGGAGAAACCGTACTTGATCTGCGGCGGCTTGCAGGACAACAGCTCGTGGTGCGCGCCGAGCACCTCGCGCAACGGGATCGGCCTGTTGAACCGCGACTGGTTCGCGATCGCCGGCGGCGACGGGATGTACGCGGTCCCCGATCCGGCCGATCCGAACTACCTCTGGACGAACACGCAGGACGGGGTGCTCGGCATCTACGACCAGAGATCGCGGCAGAGCGTTGACGTCTCGCCGTACCCGCGCGACGTGTTCACCTCGTCGACCTCGCTGGCGCAGTCGCCGTACCGCTTCAACTGGAACGCGCCGCTCGCGTTCTCCCCGCAGGACGGGCACGTCGCGTACTTCGGCGGCAACGTCGTGTTCAAGACGACCGACCGCGGCCGCCATTGGGCGCCGATCAGCCCGGAGTTGACGCGCAACGAGAAAGAGCACCAGCGCAACTCCGGCGGCCCCATCAATCTCGACGTCTCGGGCGCCGAGTACTACGACACCACGCTCGCCATCGCGCCCTCGCCGAAGGACGCCAACGTTATCTGGGCCGGCACCGATGACGGTCTGGTGCAGCTCACCCGCGACGGCGGCGCGCACTGGAGCAACGTCACCCCGTCCAGCTGGCCGAAGTACGGCCGCGTCGAGGTGATCGACGCCTCGCCGTACGCGGCGGGGACCGCGTTCACGCTGCTGGACCGCCACGATCTCGGCGACCGCCGGCCGTACGCGTTCGTCACCGACGACTACGGCGCGACGTGGCACTCGATCGCCTCGAACCTTCCGCTCGACGCGCCGGTGCGCGTGGTCCGCCAAGATCCGCGCGAGCCGAACCTGCTCTACGCCGGAACCGAGAACGCGCTGTGGATCTCGTACGACCGCGGCGGGCGCTGGGAACGCCTGCGCGCCGGCCTTCCCGCCGTTCCGATCTACGACGTGCGCGTGCAGCCGACCGCGAACGATTTGCTCGTCGCGACGCACGGGCGCGGGTTCTACGTGCTCGACGACCTCGTGCCGCTGCAGCAGCTCGCCGCCGCGCGCGGTGCCGGCGTGCAGTTCTTCCCGGTGCGCGACGCCGTGTTGTGGGCCGGCTGGCCCTCGATCGAGACCGGCGATGCGAACTCGCTTCCGCAGAACTTTTTCAGCGGGCCGAACGCGCCCAGCGGCGCCGTTTTGACGTTCTACCAGCGGACGAAGGCGAAGGAGCGGCCCTGGTTCGAGATCCTCGACGCGAGCGGCAAGGTGGTGCGCACGCTGCGCGGGCGGATTCCGTTCGACCCCGCCGATCCGCCGAAGGACGAGCGCGCCAAGTGGTACGTCACCAACGACGCGGGGCTCAACCGCATCGGCTGGGACGGCAACGAGAACGGTCCGACGCGCTGGCTCGGGACGTCGTTCCCGAACGCCGGGCCGACGACGGGCGCGGAAGCGCTCCCCGGCCGCTACACCGCGCGGCTGCACCTCGACGGAAAGACGTACGACCAGCAGTTCACGCTCGCCGACGATCCGCAGAGCCCGTTCACCGCCGCGCAGCGCGCCGTGCGGCACGACTACCTGGTGAAGGTGTACGGCATGATCGACTCGATCGACAAAGCGCTGAACGAAATCGACCGGCGGATGAAGAACCGTCCCGCGGCGAGCGAGCGCGCCGCGCTGACCGCGCTGCGCGACCAGCTCACGTCGGACTCTCGCTACGACGAAGACAGCATCGCCAAACCCGACAAGCTGCGCGAGCGCGCCTTCGCGCTCACCGGGCCGCTCGGCGGCAACTTGCAGCCGCCGTTCGAGCAGCACACCGCCGCGCTTGACGCGCTGCGACTCGACGCGGCGCCCGTCTACGCGCAGATCAAGAGCGTGCTGGGCGCGCAGTTCGCCGCGACGATCGGCATCCGCCCCTGGAACCCGCCGGCGAACGCGATCATCGTCGCGCCGAAACCCGCGCCGGCGTCCTCGCCGTGAGCGCGCAGGTGGAACCGCGCAAGCCGTACGACATCGACTCGCTCACCGACGTCGCGCTGCGCGTCTTCGCCGAGCGCGGCTACGACGGCGCCTCGATGGACGACGTCGCGCGTGCCGCGGGGATCACCAAAGCGTCGATCTACCACCACGTCAGCGGAAAAGAGGCCCTGCTCGAGCGCGGGCTGGGGCGCGCGCTCGACGCGCTCTTCGCGATCCTCGACGAGCCGGCGGCGCGCGAGGGCCGTGCGATCGAGCGGCTGCGGCACATCGTCGAGCGCGTCGCCGAGGTGACGCTGCGGCTGCTGCCGGAGCTGACCGTTCTGTTTCGCATCCACGGCGCCTCGAAGAGCGAGCGTGAAGCGGTCGAGCGGCGGCGCAGCTTCGACCGCTACGTCACCGAGATCATCGTGCAGGCGCAGCGCGAGGGCGACGTCCGCCGCGACCTCGACGCGCGCTTGGCGGCGCGGCTGATCTTCGGGATGTCGAACTCCGTGGTCGAGTGGTACCGGGCCGGCTCGCTCACGCGCGAAGCGATCGCGCACGCGGTCGTGTCGCTCGCCTTCGAGGGAATGACGCCGCGCTGACGGGGCGCGCCGCCGCGGACTACGAGTGCTGCGGCGAGTGGCCGTCGATCAGCGAGGTCATCCGCTGCTCGAGCGCGGCGACGCGCAGCGCGATCCCGTCGGCGCCCTCGTGCACCGCGCCGTCGTCGGCGACGCCGTTGGCGAGATACCAGGCGTCGGTCCCCAGCTCTTTGGCGAGGCGCAGCCCGATCACGAAGCTTGCGATCTTCGTCTGACCGCTCTCCATCTGCCGGATCGCGCCTTCGGTCACGCCGACGCGCTGGGCGAGCTGGGCGCAGCTCACCCCGCGGTCGAGCCGCAACCGCTTCAACCGTTCGCCGAAGCTTTCCACGCGCAGGAGCGGCATCTCACCGGCCGCCGCCCGCCTCGGGCGGGCGCGCGTATCCCACGGCGCGGTAGCCGCGCACGTCGTAGCGGGCCAGGATCCAGGGCCGCAGCATCGCCCGGTCCTCGCGGCCGAGCCGCTCGATCGCGCGCTGGATCTCGTGGAGGGTCGGCTGCTCGGCGGTGGCCGACTCGGGTCGAAAACGCTCTCTCGGTTCCATCGGACGCCAACTCTTCGCCGAACGGACTATCGAACACCTGTTCGATGATGGTGCTTTTGTACTGTCATAGCGCGGTGCCGGCAGCGGGCTGCGGGTGGGTACGGTCCGGGGGATGGGCGAGGAGCGTCACGAGCTCTGCGTGATCGGCGCGGGGACGGCCGGGTTCGCCGCGGCCGAGGCGGCGCGCGCCGCCGGCCGCGACATCGTACTGGTGACCGGCCGCGAGGAGCTGGGCGGAACCTGCATCCTGCGCGGGTGCATGCCGGCCAAGACGGTGCTCGCGGCGGCCCAGTACGAAGGCGAGGTCGAAAAGGCCCACGCGGTCGGCGTCGAGACGGGCGCCGTGCACATCGACCTGCCGGCGATCATCCGGCGGAAGCGCGCGCTGGTCGACTACTTCGCCCACGACCGGATCGGCGATCTGGAGGACTACCCGCTCGCGCGCGGCGACGCGCGCTTCGTCGCGCCGGACGCGATCGTCGCCGGCGACCGGCGGATCGTCGCCGACCGCTTCGTGATCGCGACCGGGGCGGAGATCGTCGCGCCGCCGATCGAGGGGCTGGAGCACGTTCCGACGATCACCAGCAGCGACGTGCTCGAGATGACGCGCGCGCCGCGCAGCGTCGCGATCGTCGGCGGCGGCCCGATCGGCTGCGCCTTCGCGCAGTTCTTCGCGCGCCTGCACGCGCGCGTCACGCTGTTTCAAGACGCGCCGGAGCTGCTGCGCAACGACGATCCCGACGTCGGCACCGCGGTGCGCGCCGCGCTCGAGCGCGACGGCGTCGAGGTGGTGTGCGGCGCCCAGGTGGGGCGCGCCGAGCGCGACGGCGCGCACGCGGTGCTGTTCGCCGAGACGTCACGCGGAGCGCACGGCGCGCGCGCCGAGACGGTGCTGCTCGCGACGAACCGCCGCCCGCGCGTCGACGCGCTCGAGCTCGCCACGGGCGCGGTCGCGGGCGACCGCGCGCGCGGGATCGTCGTCGACGCGGCGCTGCGCAGCGTCTCGAACCCGCGCGTCTTCGCGGCGGGCGACGTGCTCGCGCGGCGCCAGCTCGTGCACGCCGCCGCGTACGGCGGACGGCTCGCCGCGACGAACGCCTTCGCCGCCGAGCCGCAGCCGGCCGCGTGGGAGCGATGGGAGTCGCACGCGCTCTACACGCAGCCGCAAGTCGCCGTCGCCGGGCTCACCGAGCGCGCGTGCCGCGCGCGCGGGATCGCGGTGCGCGTCGCGAGCGTTCCCGCCGCCGAGGTCGGCAAAGCGCTCGTCTCGGAGAGCGCCGAAGGCTTCGTGAAGATGCTGGTGCGCGAGGACGACGGCCGCGTGGTCGGGATCGCGATGGTGCTCGACGACGCCATCGATCTCGCCGGCGAAGCGATCGCGCTGATCGACCGCGGCGCGAGCGCGCGCGAGGTCGCCGAGATGCCGCACCTGCACCCAACGATGAGCGAATTGCTGGCCCGCGTCGCCGAGAAGCTCTGTTAGAACACGCGCGCGTAGACGCTGCAGGACTTGCAGATCTCGGGCGGGTCGGCGGAGCCGAGCCGGCGGCGGAAGTCTTCGTAGGCGGCGCCGTTCCACACCGGCATGACGCCGTCGGCGACGACGTTACCGAGGGCGGCACGATCGGGCGTCGCGACCATGCAGCACGGCATCGCGGTGCCGTCGTACGCCACGTACGGGCCGCGCCACGGCCAGTCACAGCGTGCGCGCCCTGGCGTGTCGGGCGGGTGCTCGACCGGCGTCACACGCGGCAGCCGCAGCTTGACGTCATGGCGCTTTGCGGCGTCGCGAGCTTCGTTGAAGGCGCGCGAGACGCGCTCGGCGTCGTGATGGACCAGCGTCTGCTCCGCGACGAACGCGCGCATCGGCTCGTAGCGCGCGGGCAGCGTCGACTCGCCGAAGTCGTGGCAGAGATGCTGCACGTGCAGATCGCGCACGCCCCAGCGCGCGGTCAGCGCGACCAGCTCGGCCAGCTCGTCGACGTTCTCGCGCATCGCGACGGCGGTGATCTCGACGTGCGTCGTGCTGCCGTGCCGTTCCAGCGCGTCGAGAAGACGCAGCACGTTGCGCTCGAGGATCGCGAAGCGCGCATCGACGCGGATGCGCTCGTAGGTCTGCGCGCGCGCGCCGTCGACGGAGACGTAGATCGCGCTCAGCCCGCAGGTCGCGGCGCGTTCGGCCTTCGCCGGTGTGAGCAGCGTGAGGTTGGTGTTAACGCTGACCGCCACGCCGCGCGCGACCGCATACTCGACCATGTCGAAGAAGCGCGGGTGGAGCAGCGGCTCGCCCAAGCCCTGGAGGTGAAGCTCCGTGAGGGCGGGGAGCTGGTCGACGATCGCCGTGTACGCCTCCCACGCCATGAACGCGTTCGAGACCTCGCGGTAGCGGACCGGGCACATCCGGCAGCGCAGGTTGCATTGCCCCACGGGCTCGATCTGGGCAAAGCGCGGCGTCGCCTCCACCTCAAATGCTTTCCCCGCCTGCCGATATCTTTAGCGAGCGAGCAGCGTCCTAAAGCTGCTCGCCTCGTGTCCATTGGACTGGGAAGGGTGCAGGGTGCAAGGATGACCACCGCCGTTCTGTCGGAAACCGACAAAAACACGCTCAAACAGCAGATTACGGCCGCGATCGCGGCCCACCACGCCTGGATGGGCCGGCTCAAGACCGCGGCCGAGTACGGGCGCAGCAGCGTCGACGTGGAGACCACCGCGAAGGAAGACGTCTGCCCGATCGGGATCTGGCTGACCCGCGAAATCTCCGCGACGCTCAAGGCGCGGCCGCTGTACGCGCGCTCGCGCTCGCTGCACGCACAGTTCCACCGTGAAGCGGCGCGGGTGCTCGGGATGGCGCTGGCGCGCGACGCGCGGGCGAAGGCCGAGCTCGCCGAGGGCAGCGCGTTCTCGGCCGTGGCGAACGAGTTGCGCCGCACGCTGTACGACTGGCTGGTCGAGGTCGGCTAAGCGCCGGCTCGCGGCGCGGTCTCCGGTCGGCCGGGTTGATCCGGGCGGCCGAGCGGGGTATACTGCTCCCTGACCGACCATTCGGTAGGGAGAGGATCGAACGCTCATGCCCATGACCGCGCCGAACCAGAACCAGCTCGTGGTGCCCGCCGGCGGGTTCACGCCGTACCCCGAGGTCCCGCAGCCGAACATCTTCCCGATGGAGTGGCGGGTCGAGACGCCCAAGCTCGCCGAGCTCTACGAGCGCGCGAAGCGGCACGTCTGGAACCCGTCCGACTTTCCGTGGGACGCGCTGCGCGCCGAGGACTTCACCGAAGAGCAGCGGCTCGGGATCATGTACTGGTACGCGGTGCTGGCGAACTTCGACGGCAGCGGCCCGGCGGTGTTCGCGAAGGCGACGATTCACGCGTTCGAGACGCACCAGGAAGATCCGATTCGCAAGTGCTTCTTCTCGATCACGCACGACGAGATGAACCACGAGGAAGTCTGCCAGCGCGCGATTCAGAAGCTGGTCCCGGGCGCACCGATGGACTTCGAGCCGACGAGCGAGCTCGCCAAGGCGGCGCAGAACAACATCGGCTGGCTCTACCACAACGGCGGCCGCTACTGGACCGGCTACAGCGCTTCGCTCGCGAAGTATCCGCTCAGCGTGCTGTTCACCTCGTTCATGATGGGCGAGGTCGCCTCGTCGACGCTGTTCTTCGGGATGTCGAAGAAAGCCACGCACCCGCTCTTCAAAGAGATCTTCAAGAAAGTCGGTCAGGACGAAGCGCGCCACCTTGCGATCTGCCTGACGGTGCTCGAGCGCGACTGGCCGGGGCTCTCCGACGAGTACAAGACGATGATCACCAAGCAGCTGCGCGCGGGCTTCGTCTTCCTCAGCATGATCCTGTGGGAGCCGCCGAACCAGTTCTGGGACATTCCGGAGTACTTTCTGCCGAACCACCGGGTACTCGTGCAGCACGCGCGCGACGCCGGCCTCGGCGTGCTGACCTACGACGAGCAGGCGGAGAACTGGAAGACCGCGCTGGCGCGCGTCCGCGCGATCGTCGGCGAGTGGGGCATCGAGTTCCCCGCGATCCCCGAGCTCGACCTCGACGGCGTCGACGTCGGCCACATCGGCCCCGAGGACATCATCCCGGTCTTCTAGTCGGACGCGAACGGCCGCGGATGTCGTCGGTGAATCGGTAGGCGTTCTCGGCACTCGCTTGGTCGCCTAATCGGCGGCATAGCGCGCACGAAGTTTTGTGGTTCGCGGCCGCGAGGGAAGCAACGGCGCCGGTGGTCTGTCGCGTCGCGCGGTCCGCCGATCCGTGCAGCTACCCGAAAAATGCGGTCCCGCGTAGGCTACCTATCGCCCGGTTCGTCGCTCGCCAGCAGGACAACAATACCCTTATCGGCTAACTCTTGTAAGGCGACCTGCCGCGGTCTCGGCTGCTCGAGACAAAGGCATTCGTTTTGAAAGTGGGTGTCGAATGCGTAATTTCGACCATCGTCCGGCCATTCGAACGCTCTTCACCGTCGGCTTCATTATCATGCTTAGCGCGGTGGTACTTCTGCCGTCACGTGACTCGGCCGGCGCAGCAAAGCCTGGTGGCTCCGCATCATCGAAGCCGTCGCCGTCGTCATCATCATCGCCGGATGCGGCGGGTGCGGCGGCGACACCGCCCGCGGGCAATACTGCGGGGATCACGTCCGGTACGTTACCGATCGAGTCGACGATCCTCGTTTATCAGTCCGCTGCGGCGAGTGCTCGCGCGATCGCCAAGGCGATTGAATCGTCGATGTCCGGCAACAAGAAAATCATCGTAGGAACCAACGCCGACATCGCAGCGATCGTTCAACTCCGCGTCGTCGTCAGGCAAGCAGATCTGCTGGGCCAGAGAGTGACGAATGCGACAAGTACGATCAACCAGTTGCCATGCCAAAAGCCTCCGAAAACGGGCACGAAGGGAGCGAAGGGCGCGAAGGGCGCGAAGGGCGCGAAGGGCGCGAAGGGCACGACGGCTACAAGCTTGGCGAGCGGCGCAATCGGTCTGAGCGACGTACAGGCGCTGATTCAAACAATCTCCGGCATTACGGCCGTGAACGAATCGGTCGCTTCGGCGCCGGCGGCGCTGAACGACGCCACCCTCATTAACATGGTCGCGCAAGGCTTCACGCCGAGCGTCGTCGTGCTGGTACCCGGAGTCTATCCCTCGCACTTGCTGGCCGTCGATAGCGCCCCAACGAAAAGTCTGGGCGACACGTACATTGGAACGGCGCTAAGCAATCTCGAAAGGAAGCGGCAGACTTTGCTAAACGCCGCGCACCGGAAATTGGACGATCCGCTTTGCCAGGCACCGCAGAATGCAGCGACCCTCAAGGCGGTGACGACAGAAGAGGCGACGCAGATCACCGCCATCGAGGCATTCGAAGCTGCGCTGTTCGGCGGGCAACCACCCGCCGCCTCGGCTCCGGCTGTTCAGGCAGCTCTGACTCCGAAAACAAAGGCCGCCACAACAAGCACCGACAAAGGCGGCGGCTCGACTCCGGCCGGCAACGATACGTCTCAAACCCCCGCACCGCCGCCTGCGGCTCCTGCGCTCCTGCCGCAGCTTCTTTACGTCGATCTGATGCTGCACGATATCAACATACCGGACTCGGTTAGCGATTTTCATTTGCTCTCAGTCCACGCCCTCGAGTCGGGCGGAACGTCGATGACGAAATCCAGTCTCTTCGCTGGGAGCCGCGCCTACTTCAGCGGCGGCGCGATCGCAACGTTCAGCTTGTTCGACACGGCCGGGAAAGTGCTGTGCAGCGGGATCGGGTACGGGTACCGCGGCTTCGTCGAGGAGAACGGGATGGCCGCCGCGTCAACCGACACGAATGCGGTCCCGGCAGTCGGGAGCGTTAGGTTCGACACGTGCCACCCCTCGTGAGGCGGGAGCGGCGGTCCTTACGGAACCGCAAACGGAATTTTTGCGAACGTGACGGTAGGATGCGTGAGGAGCTGAATCACTGCGGCGTACGCGCCGGACGCGGGCGCGGTCCAGGCAGCATCGTAGGTTCGCGATTCCCCGGCCGCAACGGTATCGGTGGTGAACGCTTGAGCGTACACGCCCGCCGGGACGACCGCAATGGCACGATTGTCGGCGTCCGTTATGCTGACGCGCAAGCGTCTCGCTGAGGAAAACTCCAGCGTCGTGTCCGCTTCCGACTGGTTAGTGACACGAACGCAGAACGTGATCCCTCTGCCGGTGCCACTCACACGCGCTGACGCCATCAACGACGGCGACACGCGAACCTGAGGAGCCACGGCGGAACCATCCGCGGGTCGCGACGGCGACACCGCCGTGCACAGGCCCGCTAGGACTCCCAGGAACCCCGAGCGGATCATTGAGCCGACGCCGTTCTTCGCGCTCCTCGCAACTCCTCGCCAACATCCGAGCGTCACCCCTCCTCCTTCCAACGAAAGGAACGACGGATGTGTTCTCCTCTCAACCTCAGGCAGACGTTTGTTGTCTCCGCCTCGCTCGTGATGTCGGCGCTGCTCGGCTCGGCTGTGCTGACCTCGTGCACGAAAGCGCAACACGAGGCGCGCACGCCCGTCGCGCCCGTCGCGCTGCCGTCCGCCGCGGTGCAGACCAAGACGTCTCCGGCGAAACGAGGACCCGTGCCCGATAAGCTTATCGTCGTCTTTCGGACCGGAGCGATCAGCGGGCAAAGCGTGAACTCGCTAATGTCGGGAGACTATCGGATCCTTTCCGTTGCCCGCCATTTGATTCCGACCAACCGCTGGGCTACGATCACCGTGCAGCCGAACGCGGCAAACGCTGTGACCCAAGAGCTTCTTAAACGCCCGAACGTAGCTTCTGTATCCCACGATTACTACATCCACGGACTCGGAGTCTGTGATAGCCAGGTGGCCGGAACGCCCTGGCAGATGGAGATGATTCAGCTGCCGGCCGCGCTGCAGAAGTACGCGCTGATCAGGCCCCTGCCGAAGACCCCCGTCGCCGTATTGGATACCGGCGTACAGCTCGACAATGTAAACCTCGCGCCGAGCATCGCGCGCAAAGCCAACGGAGCGGTTCTCGGGGCGTCAGAAATAAAGGGGGTGCCGACGCCCAACGACGACAACGGGCATGGTACGTTCGTCGCGGGCATCATCGCCAGCATAGATGATCCCCGTCATCACATCAAAGGCATCGATCCGGCCGCCTCGATCATTCCTGTCAAGGTCCTGGACAGCTCGGAATCGGGCACGCTCTCGGGGTTGGCGGACGGCATCAACTTCGCAGTCAGCAATGGCGCAAAGGTCATCAACATGTCGCTCGGCTGTGCACGGACGGACTGCGACCCCGGGGTCTCCGTGGCCGCCGGTGCTCTCGCGAACGCGCGGCGCAATGGCGTCCTGCTAGTAGCGGCAAGTGGTAACGACTACAGTGATACCGAGTTGGAGTTCCCTGCGAGCGATTCCAATGTCGTCGCTGTCGGTGCAACTGACGAGTACGACGAGCGTGCCGACTACTCGAACGGGGGAAGGAACTTGGCGCTAGTTGCGCCCGGAACGAGCGTGTACTCTACCTTTCTCGGTTCGCAGTTCTGTACCGGCACCGGAACATCTTTTGCGGCACCAATCGTAAGCGGAATCGCAGCGCTGCTCGTCGACCGAGCAAGCACCCCGGCTAACACGCTCGGCCAAATCGAGCGCGGGGCCGTGCGCATCGGAGACACGTCACAGTACGATACGGCCGGACACAGTAACATCTATGGTTACGGTCGTGTCTCCGCAATCGGCGCCGTGAATGCGTACGCGCCAGCCTCGCGGCCGTAGCGCATTGTTTGAAGCGTTGTGGCGTTACAGTTCTCCGCACTCGCGAGCGCACAGACAGCGCATGTCGACCGAGGTACCGGTCCACTTCTGAATAAGTCCACCTGCACGTCTGCCCCCGGGCGGAACGCCCATACCGAGTTCAGCGCGCTGGTCGCTCCGGAACGGTGGGCTTCGGCCGCTCAGGATGGGTGCATCGCGATAAACAGCGTCACCGCGATCGTGGCTAGGATCGGAAAGAATGCGCGCAGCGTGCGGGCCGGAGCGATGCGGTACGTCATCCCGCGCGCGAGCTCGATCTGGCGATCGGTCGACCAGCCGCAGAACCACGCGATCTCCGCGATGATCACGAAGACGAGCGCGATCGGGACGCGCTGATCGGGCGCGGGCGGCGCCGCGAAGAGAAAGACGGTCAGCACGGCCATGATGACCACCAGCGTTGCCGGCGCGGCCCACAGCCAGCGGCGCGGGCCGGTGCGCGACGAGGGCCGGCCGTCGAAGCGCAGGCGCAGCGGAACGCGCTTCGGCGCGGCCGGGTAGCGGTGCCGAACGTACCAGATCAGCAAGAGGACCGCGGCGACCGCGAGTCCGTGCGCGAGCGGGACGATCACGGGGAAGTCTACTTCGCCGGCCGTCGTGCGGTTACGCAGTCCGCGCGACCGCGAAGCCGTCGCGGCCGAGCGGCTCGGCGTCGCAGCGCTCGACCGCTTCGACCCGCGCGTGACGCGGTGGGTGCGCGAGGACGTCGTCGACGAACGCGCGGAGCGCGTCGTCCTCGCCTTCGGCGTCGATCTCGAGCCGCTCGCCGTCGCGCAGGTTTCGCACCGTTCCGGCGACGGCGTAGCGCGACGCGATGCGCTGCACCGCGTCGCGAAAACCGACCGCTTGCACGCGACCATGCAATGTCACAATCGTACGCTTCATTCACGTGCCGTGCCGAGATGTTTTTTCATCGGCGGGTACGTTTCGCGCATGGACGCCGCACGCTTTCCGGCGGTTGCGGGCGAGGCGCTCGACGGAACGCCGTTTTCCGCGCCGCGAGATTTCGCGGGGATGCGCACGGTCGCATTCGTCGGCTTCGCGCTCGAACACCGGTCCGAGCTCGAGACGTGGGTGCCGTACGCCGACGCGCTCCGGCATCGCGCCGGCGTGCGCGCGCGGCTGTTCGTCGGGCTCGGCTTGCCCAAGCTCGTCCGCAACGGAATCGTCAAGGCGATGAAGGCGGCCGTGACCGCGCCGGAGCTGCGCGCGGCGACGATCCCGTTGTTCGTCGACGTCGAAGCGTTCTGCCGGGCGCTTGGAATCGGCGACCGCGCGCACCTGACCATCCTGCTGGTCGAGCCGGACGCCCGCATCGTGTGGCGCGGCTCCGGCCCGTTCTCCGAGCCGGCCGGCGCCTCGCTCAGCGCCGCGCTGTCGGCTTAGCTGCCGCGCAGGGCGATCCGCGGCAGCACGATCCGCCCGCGGGCGGGGTCCATCATCCCCGCGACGCGGAACTCCGTCCCGTCCTCCGAGCCGGCGCCGGCGAAGGCTCCGTGCAGCGGTCGGGCCGGCTCGGCGGCCGGCGCCAGCGAGGCGACGAGCTCGAAGTAGCGTGGCGGCGGGGCGTCCGCGGCCGGCGGCTCGTGCAGCAGCTCCAGCGCGCGCTCGCACTCGGTCGCGGTCCCGAGCCGGACGACGAGCGTGGTCACTCCCACCACGCTGTGGTCGGCGGCGCTGATCGTGCACCGCAGCCGGAGCGTCTTGTCGAGCGGCGGAAGCCCGTGTCCGACGACGCGCGTGACGAACCGGTACTTCTCGGGAAGAAGCGACCGGCCGGGAGATTGCCTCATGCTTTCGGACCGTAGCCGCCGCTGCTTACGGCGCACCTACTTCGCTTACGAAGCACTTACGAGGCCGTCGCCGAAGCGCTCGGGATGACGACGACCCTGGCCCCCGGCGCCGGCCTCTTCGAGCGCCACCGCGAGACGCTCGACAAAGCCCGCGAGGCGATTCGAACCCGCGCCTACTACAGCGCGTATCCCGAAAGCCCGAGCGGGAAAGTCTACGGCGAAGCTGCCGCGGGGGACGGCAAAGCGGCCTTCGAAGCGCGGCTCGGCAAAGCGTTCGCGCTGGAGCAGCCGGCGAGCGGCGAGAGCGCCGCGACCGAACGTTCGCCGTACGGGTTGCCGCTCGGCGTGCAGTATCCGCTGGCCGACGTCGACGCGTTGATCGCGGCCTCGCAAGCGGCCGGCGCGGCGTGGGCGGACACAACGCCCGAGACGCGCGCGGGCGTCGCGCTCGAAGCGCTCGCGCGCATCAACGCGCGCTCGTACGAGATCGCGCACGCGGTGATGCACACCACCGGCCAGGCGTTCGTGATGGCGTTCCAAGCCGGCGGACCGCACGCGCAGGACCGCGCGCTCGAAGCGGTCGCGTACGCGTACGACGAGCTTTCGCGCGTTCCGTCCTCGGTGGTGTGGGAGAAGCCGGCGAAGCCCGAGCCGATCCGCGTCGAGAAGACGTTCAAGGCCGTGCCGCGCGGGATCGATCTGACGATCGGCTGCTCGACGTTCCCGACCTGGAACGCATATCCGGGGATCTTCGCGAGCCTGGTTACGGGCAACACGGTGATCGTGAAGCCGCATCCGCAGGCGGTGCTCCCGCTCGCGATCAGCGTGGAGATCGTGCAGGGCGTGCTGCGCGAGGCGGGCTTCGATCCACGCGTGATTCAGCTCGCGGCCGACACGCCGGAGAAGCCGCTGGCGAAAGTGCTCGCGCAGCGGCCGGAGATCGCGCTGCTGGACTACACCGGTTCGACCTCGTTCGGCGACTGGCTCGAGCAGAACTCGCACGCGCTCGTCTACACCGAGAAAGCCGGCGTGAACAGCGTCGTGATCGACTCGACCGACGACCTCAAAGGGATGGCGCGCAACCTCGCGATGTCGCTCTCGCTCTACTCGGGACAGATGTGCACGACCCCGCAGAAC
>Ga0213879_10000032_pt1 | contig 42870 bp, 34 predicted proteins | sample VelepicoBEBS_R03_FD_161046 | JGI IMG/M metagenome (GOLD analysis project Ga0213879, IMG submission 161046) | Vellozia epidendroides bulk soil microbial communities from rupestrian grasslands, the National Park of Serra do Cipo, Brazil - BS_R03 | ecosystem: Environmental > Terrestrial > Soil >...
GCTCCCGGGTACACCGAGGCTTCGGTCAACGGCGTTACGGTGAACCCGACGCTCACGGCGACGGTGAATCAGGCGCTGAGCACACAGCTCAAGACGATCGGCTCGACCACGAGCCGCTCTTCCGGCATCAGCGCGTTCCAGCCCCAGCAGCCCCAAGACACGTACAGCGTCAACTCCAACCAGATTCAAACGATCCTCGGCAAGTCGCACGCCGCAAGCGAGACGCAATTGATCATCTCGCTGCCGGGCGCGACGCTCGACGCGCTGGGCTACCCTGTCCTGCGCGGCGGCCGCCAGACCGACGAGGGCTTCCAGTTCGAAGGCATCGACTACACCGACGCGTTCACGCACCAGTTCGTGAACTCGCTGGCGCTCAACGGCGTCTCGAACTTCCAGCTCAGCCCCGGCGCCGGTGACGCGTCGGTCGGCAACGTCGGCACCGGCCAGATCAACGCAACGGTCAAGCGCGGCACGCGGCCGGCCTTCGGTTCCTTCGAAGGCGATCTCCGCGGTCCGACGTTCGACCATCTGTTCGCCGGCGAGTACGGCTGGGCGACGCCGAACGGCGCGCTCTCGAGCTATACCTCGTTCCAGGGCGAGGACTACCAGAACCAGTGCGGGCACACCGGGACGAACTGCAATCTGGTCGGTCTGCAACTCGTCAACCCGGCGTTCGTGAACGGCCGCGACCTGATCGAGAACGCGGTCTACAAGTTCGGCAGGGACAAGAACCAGTCGCTGCAGGTGTTCTATCAGAACCAGTACTACAACTTCTACACGACCGCCGCGTTCGTGCCGCGCACCGACGACCTGCTGTTCCGCACGTCGATGCCGGATTACCTGTTCTACACGTCCGGCCAGCTCGGCATCACCCCGACCGAGCTCGCCGGCGTCCTGCCGTTCGAGTACGGTCAGACGTCGCTGCTCCAGACGATCCGGCGGCCGGCGCGTTCGAACCCGCAGCCGAACGAAACGCTCAAGCTGCAGTACAGCAACAGCCTGAACGCCTCGACGTTCATGACGATCAAGGCGTACAAGGTCAATGCCGCGGTGGTCTTCGACAATCCGTACGCCGTGCAATCGTGCCAGGGGATCGTCGGCGCCTGTGACAGCTTCGGGCCGCAGGGCGGCCAGCGCACGGGTTTCGCCGGCGACATCACCAAGCAGCTCGGCACGAAGCACCTGCTGGGCTTCGGCGCCAAGTACGAGCTCGTCCACCCGATCGATGCGTTTCAGAGCTCGTCGCTCGGTATTTTCGACCTCGCGCTGAGCAGCTCGAACATCTACGACTTCCTGCCGGCGAACTCGCCCTCGTGCACCGGCTTCCTCACGGCGGCGTTCGGCGGGAACCCGTGCGGGTATCTGCCGACCGCCGTCGGCGCGCCGAACACGCCGGTTCGCATCCCCGACTACAACCAGTCGCCGGTCATGAACCGGCACGACACCGGGTACTACCTGCAAGACCAGTTCCAGGCGAGCGACAAGCTGAAGATCACCGGCGGGCTGCGCGTCGACATGGCGACGTTCGACTACCCGAGCAATCCGCACTTCGGCGCGTTCAACGACCCGAACGGCTACTCGTCCTCGCTGTTTCTGCCGATCTCGACCGGCCGGTACACCAGCGGTCCGCTGGCGGGGACGCCGAACCCGGCACTCGACGTGTACGCGTCGGACCTGCACCGCACCTCGAGCACGCTCGAGCCGCGGTTCGGATTTGCGTACCAGTTCTCGCCGCGTGACAGCGTCACGTTCAACTACGGACGGTCGGTCGATCTTCCGCCGATCGCCTTCATCGACGCGCGCGTTCCTTTCGCTCAGTATGCCGGCTTCGCCGGGATCCCCGCCAACGCGAACATCTGCGGTCCGACGGGCGACCGCACGTGCCGGAACTATGCCGACCAGCTCTACTGGGTGAACCAGAACGTCGGCGCCGGCGTGCCGATCGAACCGGCCAAGCCGAGCACGTTCAACAACTACGACTTCTCGCTGCAGCACGACTTCGGGCGCGGCCTCTCCGCGAAGCTGACGCCGTTCTACCGCCGCGGGTACGACGTGCTGGCGAACTTCTCGACGCCGCTGATCGTCAACGGCAAGCAGCAGTTCGACGTGAACGGCAACCCGCTGCAGAATCCCTCGGTCACGTCGAATCTCGGGACCTCGTACACGACCGGCGTCGAGTTCTACATGACGAAGACGGCGACGTACGGGCTCTCGGGGACGCTCTCGCTGACCTATCTCAACGAGTTCACCAACGTGATCCCGCTCTCCGGCGGCGAGGACTTCTTCCCCTCCATTCCGCTTGTCTCGATCGCGCAAGGGAACTTGTACCGCGTCGGCTTCATCTCGCCGTTCAACGGCGTGGCGGCGGTGCAGTACAAGTGGCGCAGCGGCTGGCGGGTGAACCCGATCATCGGGTTCAACGACGGCTATCCGATCGGCGCGGGGCTGATCACATCGTTCGGGTTGAACGGGAAGAACTACAACCTACCGTCCACCAACGTGACGAACCCGACCGGCTCGTTCAACACGACGCAGTACGTCGACCCGGCCAACCCGGGCTCGGTCTTCCACCCGAACGTCGCCGCGACACGCGGGACGCCGGAGAAGAACAGCCCCGGCGGCGTGCTGAGCGCGCCGCGCGTGAACATCGCGGATCTCACCGTCGAGTACAGCAAACCGGGAACGCGCAGCACGTTCGGCATGCAGGTAACGAACCTGTTCAACCAGATCTACAGCGAGCCTGGGCTCAACCAGCGGTACCAGCCGGTCGCAACCGGGATCGCCGGTCCGAAGTCGGGCACGACTTCCGGCTCGGTGCTGTTCCCGAACTTGGGCTATACGAACTACGCGAGCTTCCGCGGCAACAACCAGCCGTATCTGCTCACGCCGTTAAACAACCCGACGGAGTTCCGCTTCTACTACCAGCTCTCCCTGTAAGGACCGCTAGTGCACAAACGAATCCTCGCTCTTGCAGCGCTGGGGGGGCTCATCGCCCTCCCGGCCTGCACGTCCGGACAGGCGGCGGTCGAGCCGCAAAAGACGATCGCGAACACGGCAGCTTCCGAGCTGCAGTTCCAGGTCGGCACGGCGAACCTGCAAGGCGTCGCTGGACTCAACACCGTCGTGACGTTCCGCCAGCCGAACGGGCTCTCGGCACTGCTCGACAACACCCCTACCATCACGCTCCCGTTCACGAACACGGCGCCGCCGTCGGTGGCGGCCAACGACTCCGGGACGAACCCGATCAGCGGCACACCGCAGACCAACAACGGTCAGCCCTCGACCGATCCGCGCACGTTCTCGCAGAGCGTGGGCGCGTTCGCGTACGGGTTCCTGGCCTCGAACTCGACCACGACCGGGGCGAACAACTCGGCGTTCTACCCAAGCACGAACTCGATGCCGTACTACACCGCGGCGGCGCGGCGCGCGTTCTACGTGGGCCCGGGTAACCCGTTCGTACCGAACTTCAAGGACGGTTCGCTCGGAACGACCTTCAGCGGCTACCCGTCAGGCTTCACCACCTTCGTGCTCACGCCGGGGGCCGGGACCTACACGCTCGCGGTCGGCTTGCCGAACGCGAGCACGCCGATCCCGACCTTCACCGCGACCACGACGCTGGCGAACACGACGCTGCTCCCGAACATGCCCGCGCCGGTGGTCGTCTCGGACGGCGCCGGCGGGATGACGGTGACCGAAACGATCCCGCCGGGGATTCTGGAGACGCTGATCTTCATCGTCGACCGGAATGTGCCTCAATACTACACGCTCGTGATGCGCGGGACTGGGCCGCAGACCGCGACCTTGCCCGACAACCTCGGCCCGATCACGGGCGGGGTGGCCGGACCTTCGATCGCCCCGGGCGACCTGTACCGCGTCTACGCGTTCGGGTTCGACTACCCGGCGATCGAGGCGGTGCCGGTGGGTGCGAACCCGCCGCAGGCGCCGGTGATCAACAACGCGGGCACGCCGTGCACGTTCTCCGGAACGAGCTCGACCTGCCCCGGGCAAGCCGACCTCACCCAGTCCCCGCCGGCGACCGGCACGGAGTAGGGAGCTCGGTTCGCCGATGCCACGAGAGGCGTCGCCGTACGGCGGCGCCTCTCTCTTTTCCGGCCCCTCCGCCTTTGTCGTTGTGCCGCCGCCGTGCCGGGCGTAGGCTAACCGGTGGAAGAAGGGGCGCCGAGCGCGTCCGTCCCAGAGGTTCACCGTGCCGACCGTCTCCGACCCCAACTTGCTCCGAATCGAGGCGAAGATCAGCGAGGGAATCTCGCTCGACCGCGACGACGGCGTGGCGCTGTTCCGCACGCGCGACCTGCACACGCTGGGGCGGCTGGCGAAGGCGGCCAAAGAGCGCAAGAGCGGCAACAACGTCTACTACGTTTTGAACCGCTACATCAACTCGACGAAGGTCTGCTACGCGAACTGCACCTTTTGCTCGTTCGCGCGCGCCGAAAAGGACCCCGACAAGGTCCGCATGTCGGCCGACGAGGTCGTCGCCAAGGCGCTGGAGACGGGGACCAACTTCAACCAGATTCATATCGTCGGCGGGCACGACCCGCGCCAGCTCACGCTCGACTACTGGCTCCCGCTGATGCGGCGCTTCAAGGCGCTGCTGCCGCACGTGCAGCTCTCGCTCTTCACCGCGGCCGAGATCGACTACCTCGCGCGGCGCCACCGCCTCTCGTACGACGAGATCTGCGCGCAGCTTGCCGCGGCCGGGCTGGACAACGTCAACGGCGGCGGTGCCGAGGTCTTCAGCGAGCGCTTTCGCAAGGAAGTCTGCCCGAACAAGGTCGACGCCGCGCACTGGCTGGAAATCCACGAGACGCTGCACCGGCATGGCGTTGCCTCGAACGCGACGATGCTGTACGGGACGATCGAGACGCTCGAGGAGCGCGTCGAGCACTTGATCCTGCTGCGCGAGTCGCAGCGGCGTTCGCCGGGCTACAACGCGTTCATCCCGCTGGCGTTTCATCCCGACGGGAACGCGCTCTCGCACCACGGCTGGACCTCGGGGCTCGACGACATTCGCATGTTCGCGGTCTCGCGGCTGATGCTCGACAACTTCGACCACGTCAAAGCGTACTGGATGATCCAGGGGCTGAAGATCTGTCAGCTCGCGCTTCAGTTCGGCGCCGACGACATGGACGGAACGCACGGCTCGACCGACGAGGAGCTGATCTACCACAGCGCCGGAACGCGCTCGGGCCAGTACGTCGACGACCGCGAGTTCCGCCGCTTGATCGAAGAAGCCGGGTACGTCCCGGTGCGGCGCAACTCCACCTACGAGACGTTTCCGCACGAGTGGAAACCGGAAGAAACGTTGGTCGAGGTTGTCTAGGCTGAGGTACGGGCGGATCTCGTACGTCAACGTCGCGCCCGTCGAGGCGGCGTTCGACGCGGGCGCCGTCACGCGCGACGTCGAGGTGGTCGACGCGGTTCCGTCGCGGCTCAACGCGGCGATGTCGGCGGGGGAGATCGACGCCGGCGCGATCAGCGCGGTCCACTACCTGGCGAACCGCGACCGGTTCGCGCCGCTTGCCGACTTGTGCATCGCCGCCGACGGCCCGGTGCGCACGGTGCTGTTCGTCTCGCCGACGCCGCCGGCGCTCCTCGGCGAGGCGCGGGTCGCGGTGACCTCGCATTCGGCGTCCGGCCGCGCGCTGCTCGCCGCGCTGCTGGACGGTTTCCCCGACGTGCGCCCGCGTTACGACGTCGTCGACGACGCGCTGGCGGCGGCGCGCGCTGGAACGCCGGCGCTGGTGATCGGCGACGAAGCGCTGGTCGCGCGGGCCGAGCTGCCGCCGGCGCGGATTCACGACTTGGGCGAAGCGTGGCGCGCGTGGACCGGCTTGCCGTTCGTCTTCGCGGTGTGGGCGGTGCGGCGCGAGGCGCTCGCGCAGCGCGCGGACGAGGTCGCCGCGCTGACCGACGCGCTCGTCGCCGCCCGCGCCTGGGGCGAAGCGAACCGCGCGAAGGTGATCGAGGCGGCGGTCGCGCGCAAGCCGTACCACCGCGCGCTCTACGAAGACTACTTCACGCGGCTGACCTATCGGCTCGACGAGCGCGCGGCCCAGGGGCTCGAGCGCTTCGCGACGCTCCGCACGGCGCAAGCCGTTCGACACGCTCAGGACGACGGGCATGTCGCTCACTGAGGTGTTGGACCGCGCCGCCGGCGGCGGGCGGATCAGCTTCGACGAAGGCGTCCGCCTTTATCGCGAAGCGCCGCTGCACGAGCTCGGCGCCGCCGCGCACGCGCGCCGCACCGCGCTCTACCCGGGCGACGACGTCACCTACGTGATCGACACGACGATCAACTACACCAACGTCTGCAACGTGCATTGCACGTTCTGCGCGTTCTTCCGCCCCGAGCACCACCGCGAAGGCTACACGATGTCGCACGACACGGTGCTGGAGCGCGTGCGCTATGCCGCCGACCAGGGCGCGACGCAGATCATGATTCAGGGCGGGGTCAATCCCGAGCTGCGGATCGAGTGGTTCGAGCAGCTCTTCCGGCGCGTCGCGGCGGAGTTTCCGCGCGTCGACATCCACTCGCTCTCGGTCTCCGAGATCTCGGGCCTGGCGAAAATCGAGAACCTGCCGGTGCGCGAAGTGCTCGTGCGGCTGAAGGCGGCGGGGATGAAGTCGCTGCCCGGCGCGGGCGCGGAGATTCTCGTCGAGCGCGTGCGCAAGCGGATCAGCGCGCGCAAGATCGTTCCCGACGGCTGGATCGGGGTGATGCGCGAGGCGCAGCGGCTCGGGATGCCGACGACGGCGACGATGATGTTCGGCTCGATCGAGACCGACGAAGAGCGCGTTGCGCACCTGCAGGTGATTCGCGACCTGCAGGACGAGACGCACGGCTTCACCGCGTTCATCCCGTGGTACTACGTGCCGTACAAGACGCCGCTGCGCGGCCGCGAGGCGAGCGGGCTGGAATATCTCCGCGTGCTCGCGACGTCGCGGCTGTTCCTCGACAACGTCCCGCACCTGCAGGCGTCGTGGCTCACGCCGGGGCTGAAGCTCGGCCAGCTCGCGCTGTTCTACGGCTGCGACGACATGGGCGGCACGATCATCGAGGAGCAGGTCGTCCACGACGCCGGCTCGACCAACGAAGCCACGCGCGCGCAGCTCGAACAGATCATTCGCGGCGCCGGCTACAACCCGGTCGTCCGCGACACGTACTGGAACCTGCGCGACGACGTCGCGCTCGCGACGGCCTGATTACTTCCCGTTCGGCGTGAGGACCAGCTTCGACTCGGCGTAGTCGAACGTCCAGTTGAAGTGCCGCAGGAAGTCGAACCCGATCAGCCCGCCGTCGCGCCCGAACACTTTGGCCGGGCCGAAGCACGTCTCGACGTTTTGGTAGTGGTACGGTCCGACGATGATCTCGTTGAGCCGCGAGCACCGCGCCGGGATGTTGCTCGGGCCGTCGACGCCCATGAAGTTGATCTGATAGTCCGCCGTCTGTCCGCCGCCGGCGTTGAGCACGTCGTTGAGCGCGACAAGCCGGCCGCTCGTCTTCAAGTCGTCGCTGAGCACGGCGAGGAAATCGTTGCCCGTGTCGAAGATCGCGCGCGTCGTGACGTTGTTCACCCGCAGCACGACCTCGGGCTGGCGCGTAGCGAGGTTGACGGTGAACGCATAGGCGCCCTTACCGACCGTCGGCTCCATCACGTTCGGATCGAGGATGCGAATCGTGCGGTTCGCGGTGTCGACGTCGACGAGCGCGCCGGCCAGGAAGTCGTATCCGAGAATGCCGTCGACCGGGTTATTCTGCGGGTTCGCAGCGTCAGGTGGCAGCGCCGGCGCGACGGTGACGACGACGTTGGTGAGGCTGTTCTTGCCGAGCTCGATCGACGGCACGCGCGCGGACTGCGCGGCGACGCCGACGCCGTTCACGCCGGTGAAGCCGGTGCGGCCGAGCATCGTGAGCTTGAGCGCGTCGGCGTAGGGCCGGTACAGAATGATTCCCGACGCACCCGAGTCGAGCAGAAACCGTCCGGTGTGGCCTTGGATCGTCGCGCGGAGCTCGACCGCCTGACCGCGCGGCAGGAACGCGTACGGCGTCTGGTGCTCGACGAGGTCGATCGGAACGGCGTCGGTCGAGACGAAGTTCCACTTCGCCGTGGGCACGGGACCGCGCAGATCGTCGTTCGTCACCTCACGCACGGCGTGCTCGGCGAGCTTCCAGGCGCCGTAGTCGCTGCTGTGGTAGCCGCTCGGGACGCGCACGCCGGGCGCGATCTCGGTGTACCCGTCGTAGTGCACGACGGAGCGGCCGTAGCCGTTGTCGGGGTCGTAGGCGACCTGCACGTACGCGCCGGTCGCGTGGTCGAACGCGATGTCGGCCGGAACGCCCGAAGCCGGCATGATGCGCACGACGTCGGCGGCGACGCCGTCGACCGTCTGCGAGCCGCGCGCGGTCGCCGGAACGTCGGTCAGCAGATCGCCGGTGACGAGGTTTCTCGTCAAGCGGTTGCGGGCTGCGTCCTCGTACTCGACGACCGTGTAGCCGTTCTCGTTCGAAGCCCAGAAGGCGCGCCCGGTGAAGCCGTTTTCCACGCTGTTGCCTGTCAGGTCGCCGAGGCGATGGTACACGGCGCCGCGCCGGAACGTCGTCAGCGACGGCGCGGAGGACGCATCGCCGGACTGATCCTTGCTTGCGGCAGGCGTCGCGGTCGCGCGGAGGTAGCGATACGTCAGCACGAGCCCGGGCGGGTGGCCGACATACGCTTCATGCTTGGCGACGATCGCGGCGGCGTCGTTGGTGAGCGCGCCGGCGGGGAGCGGCGGAAGGGCCGCGAGCACCAAAGCAGCGGCGGACATGGTGATAGACACCTTGGCGAGAGGCATGACGGGCTTGTTCTCGCCGCACGCGCCGAACGCCCTGCCGCAAATGCGCGGTCTTTATATGATTTACCTAAAAGCGATCAAGCGCCGAAACGAATTCGGTAGGTGATCAGCCGGCCGTCTGTTGCGACGCGCTCGTAGACGCGGCGCGCCCGCGCGTTGTGCTCTTCGGCTACCCACCGCACCTCGGTCCACCCGCGCTCGCGCGCGAGCGCGCAGACGGCGTCGATGAGCATTTCGGCGAGCCCGTTGCCGCGCTGCGGTTCGTCGACCCACAAGTCGTCCAGGAAGCACGCTTCGTTGCCGTGCATCGTTCGCGGGAACGGCCGGAAGTGCGTGAACCCGGCGAGCCGGCCGGCCTCGTCGATCGCGAGCAGCCCTTCGACGCCGTGCGTGCGCGCGAGCAGCCACGACCATACGACCGCCGCGGCGGCGGCGTCGACCGGATCGCCGAGCGCTTCACGGTAGCGCCCGAAGTGCTCGCGCCATTCCGTGTACCGCTGCGGCGAGACCGGCTCGATCTTCATGACGTCGCCACCCTACGAGCAAACGCACGCCTTGGCCTGCACTGTCAAACGCGCGCTAGCGCGCACAACCGTGCTGCGCGAGCGGGCTCGAAGTGCAAGCGATCACAAAGGTGCGGTTCTTGCCGAAACGGGCCATGAGTTTCACGCGCGCGCGGGAAGGTGCACGGTGCGCGCGGCGCAGTGCCGCGCGCCTTTCATACGGGAGTGTACGATCATGCCTACGGAACATCGTTTCGACGACCTCGACTTGCGCGAAGAGCCCTCACGGGGCCAGAGCTCGGTGTACGCACCGGCGTCCGACCGCAACACGTGCTGGACGTTGACCCAGACCCACACGAACACATGCTCGGACGCCTGTTGCCTCTAGCAGCGGGATAAATGCACGAACGGCCGGCGGTGCGGATCCCACCGCCGGCCGTTTCGTTCGGGTTCGGACGGCTCGTCGAGCGGCTCGGAACGCTCTAAGATTTCCTTTCGGCCATAACCGGTGTAGCCTCAGTAGAAGGGGTTGTTGAACGACGCCTCGCGAGGTATATTTCCTGTGGATGTAATCCGCTCCACGAAACGTGGGCCCGTGCGAAAGCGCGGGTTTTTGTATTGGACACGGCAATATGCGAATCTGCAACACACTAGTGAGTCACATTTGCGCATAAGACCGGGAGGATAAGCGTTGCATTAGCAACTCGGACACTCTAAAGTGAACGCCTACACACCTGGAGACCTCATCTCGTTCGGCATCTTCATTGCCGAGCTGGCGGTACTCTGCCTCATCGGCGGCTTGACCTTACTTGCCAGGCTTAAGCGCGTCCGTGTCGTCAATGATCCAGACAATGCCGAGAACCGCGAGAACGAAGCATGGGCTGACCGCCCAATTTTGCCGGAAGCGCTCTACGACCGTGCGTTCGAGGTGAACCGAGACATCAATTCTGAGATCCAAGGGGTAGAGAGTGGTCTTCTGGCAATATTGGCGGCCGTTGCGGCAGTGGTTGTCCTGACAATCGATAAGCTGACCGATCTAGGCGTCTTCTCGCTGAGCTGCATCGGTACTGCGTTTCTTGTCTGCGGTATCGGCTATCTCCGAGGGCGGGACGCGTGGCGCCGTAAAATTTGGGAGCCGAGCCGTTTCTTCTACGATCTCATCCTCGATCCGGACGAAACGTATCGATCAGCCGCCATCGACTTGATCAAGGCGCTCCGCGTCGCGCAAGGACTATTGAACGAAAAACGGCGATGGGCCATGATCGCCATACTCACGCTGATCATAGGAACGCTGGCAGCAGGCTGTCAGAAAGTGATACACTTTGAACGCAATGACTCATCCCGACCAGGATGCGAAACTCGAAGCTCGCCGACGTGCCGACCAAGAGGCCTACATGAAGGTGCTTCGCCGACTTGCTGCCTACCTGCGCAAGGAGTACAACTTGACTCCTCTTCCCGCGGAGGCCGATCCTGAGACCGGCCGCCGTCGGCCTCCCCTATACTATCTGTGCGACTACTGGGGCAATCATTTCGTCTAGAATTCCATTGAGAGGGACTGTGGCGGACACCGCGCAAACTCGTCGGCGTGCTTTCGGAAGCAGTGGTGTCCGGGTTGCAGGAGCGACTTGCTCGCGAGCATGAGGGCACCGGCCGCATCAACAAGCGAGAGAGCAGCATCATCGATGCCGCATTGGTCGTACTCGCCGACGGTCGTCCGCGGACGTATTCGGAGATCTTCTCCGAGGCGGTAACCCACAAGATCGTCGGCGCTTCGGCGAACGAGAAGACGTGGTACAACTCGCTGCAAGGCTATATCCAACGCCGCTTCGCCGAAGGCCGGCAGGCACTGATCGTGCAGGACGTCGACCGCCGGTTTCGGCTCAATCATCCCGCCGACGACTGGCCGGCGCCGCGGCCTCCTTTGCCGGCGGCGCGGAAGATCGCGAACGCTGAGAAGCTTTCAGCTGCGCTGCACGCAACGGCTCGCGGCGTCGATCCGGCGGCTTTCGAGGTCGCGGTGTGCGACGCGTTCACGGGTCTTGGCTATGCGGCGAAGCACCTCGGCGGTCATGCGGCGCCGGACGGGTACATCGACGCCCCGCTCGGACAGTTGGGCTATCGTGCGATGCTCGAGTGCAAGACCTCGCACGATAGTGACATTCGGGGGCCGTACGCGGCGGAGGCGGCGAAGTACGTCGACGACTATGGGGCTCAGTTTTCCGCGCTGGTCGTCCCGTCGTTCGGCGGCGACGTGCTTCTCGCGCGCGAGCTGCAAACGCATCACGTCAGCGCTTGGGAGGTCCGGGACCTTACCGCGCTGCTGGAAGCGGGAAGCAACCCGCTGGAGATGCGCCCGCTGTTCGAGGCAGGCTATGTAGAAGGCCGCATTCGGGATCTGCTTTGGGAGCGCGAGCACGGCAGGCCGAAGCGCGTCGCGGTGATCTGCGACATCCTGCTCGCAACCGCGTCCGCCGCGCAGTCCACCGCGCTCGGATCACCCAAGGACGCGCCGCTCCTCGACGAGGATGCGGCGATGCTGACCGTGGATTCGGCCCTGGTCGCGCAAGGCGCCCACATCCCTTGCACGCGAGACGACGTGCGCGCAGCATTCGCACACCTCTGCGATCCGCTCGTCGGGCTCGCAGTGCCGATCGAGAGCGGTCGCGGGATCGTCGTCTGTGCACCCCAGAGCATTACGTCTTGAGATAGAACCAGCGCCCGAACGGCTCGCGGATCGTCTTGGTGGTTAGCGCGGTCACCTCGCGATCGAAGATGACCAGCTCTTCGCCTCGGGTTGAGGTTGCGGAGAGCACGGCTATCCCGCGCTCACCATCGGCATAGGCCTGCTCGGCAATGGCCTGGCACGGCGGGTGCGGGATGCCTGTCGGATACGACGGCGTGAGACCGAGCGCACTTATGGCTGCCGGTGTCACCGCATCGACCACCTCGCATTCCGCGACATCGTAATGCTGGAGATCGGGAAGTGCTTCTTCGCGTAGATCTTCGAGCTCGAGCCCAAACGCATCGTAAGCGTAGCGCCGGGCATTTCCGCGCGCGACATCCATTGAAGCATTGAGGTACAGTGCGCCGAAACCAGGCCGACCCGGTCGGTCGGGCGGATTCCAGCGGCCGCCACGCTGCCGCGAGAACGAGGTGTCGGACGGATCGGCCCAATGCCGACCGCACACGCGGTAATATCGCCCGCCGCGACGGACGTGCTGGAGTTTCAAGCTCGGCGAACGCTATGCTACGTCCGGCTCTACGCCGCCGGGCACCCACGATTCTAGACGATCGAGAGCCCTCATTACGTCGCCGGGGCGACCGGCGCGAAGAACGTCTAGAACGCTTTCCCCACCCAGGCCGGGATTTGGCCGGCTGATAATCGCCGGAATCCGCTCCGGCTTGATCGTCGCGCGCAGCCGGCGCGCCACGTCCGCGATGCGGGCAACGTCAGGTACGCGTTCGGTCGGCACCCCAGCGATCATCCATTGGTTGACCGCCTGCCGGCTTACCCCGCCGAGCAACTCACCCACGGCACGCGGAGACAGCCGGAACGTGGTGATTATCGTGATCAAGTCGCGCAGGCCGACTCGTTTGAACACGCGTTCGTGGGCGCCACGGATCCCTTGAGCTGAAAAGGTGATCGTGCGCGGCGCGACGTGCGAGCGGACCTTAACGATCGCCATAGGTGCAAGTATACCGCAAGTGCAAGTAAACTGCAAGAGACTTGGCTCAGCGCCAGTGGTCGCCTTTTTGACTGGCTTAAGTGAGATCGCCCGGCAGAGGTTCGATCGTTCCGGTACGCTGCGATCCCCTTATCCGAGCGAGCAACCGGGCGAGCTGTTCGTCGCCGCCCTGGACAGGATAGCATAGAGCCGTAAGGACGTTTGCGATCCAAGACCTGTTGGAGAGTTGCACCTCAAACGGTTTGCGTCAACGCATTGACGTGAGAACGGTGTCGCGGATCGTCCCTGCGCCGAACACTTCAATCCCGTCGATGTCGAGCAACGCGACCAACTGGGCCGGAGTCACGGCGCGATGCGGTTCGTCGAAATTCAACCACAGTGTTCCGTCGGAAATCAGCTTCGCGTCGCGGGAACGAGCTTCGCGCGATACCGCGTCATCGCGAGCACGCGCGCGCTTCCGCGAGCGAACCGCTCGGGCCGGATCAGATTTACTTCGTCAGCGATTAGCGCGTCGACACCGAGCTCGTCTTCGCTGCCGATCACGATCCTGTTCGTTGCCGCGTCGATTCGCGTCACGTAGCGCGGCCCGTCAGCCGCCGGCAACGCGCGCCGCTGGCCCACGCTGTTTCCGCCGATTCCCACGTGCTCGCCGGCGCGTTCGCGCGTGGTCGTCAGGACCGCGCCGGCCGCGCCGTTTCCGGCGCCAGGCGGGCAAGAATCTCGCGGTAATCGCCGCCCTTCCGCGAAGCAGATGTCCTCTCGCTCGCGTGCGGACCAACGCTTTGAAGCGGTGGAGCGCGCCTACCTCGGTGCGCAGCCGCTGTGCATTACGACTTGGGCGGCGGGCGGTGTCCTAGATGCCACCATCTCACCGCTGGAATCGCGCTGCGATCCGCGCGCATCTCGTCGACGAGTCGCTGCAGCTCGTCTACATGCAAGCCGTCAATCGAGGAGGCGACTGCCTGAACCACCGTTGCGATGGCTGAGGTTTCGTCGGGATCATTCTGCGTTCCATCGGTTTTCCTGGAGCAACCCGCCAAGCCGAACAACTCCCGCGAATGAACATCGGTACGGCAATGGATCCCGGTACCTCGCTGAACCCGTCCTCGAGCCGCACGGCGCTTCGGGCATCTCGTAAGGCAATGACCGCCGCATCGTTCTGGTCGATGATTTCCGGCGCTCGTTCGAAGCTGGAGCAGCGCAGTTCGTACCGGCCGTCGGCGGCGCACAGGTACAGCGCGGTCGCTGCCACGCGCGCATCGCGCGCAAGCACTTCGATCGTGCGTTTTTCGAGCACGCGGACATCGGAAAAGAGCAGGGACTGTCGAGCAAAGGCATCGAGTGCCGCAAGCCGTTTCTTACGGTCGTGGAAGAACACGTCGTTCACGACGTTCTCGATGCGGCTGTGGATGTGTCGCAATGAAGTTCCGATGATCAACACCATGACGGCGCTCACGGCCACGCTGGCTGGCCAGCCGTTCGGGTCGACGTACTGGTCCGCGACCCATTCCACGAGCACGAAAAAGCCAAGAACGATAGCGGATACGATACTGAACACGAGCGCGCGATTTACGACGAACCAGATATCGAGGATATGGTGTTTCAGAACGGCGTACGCGAAACCGAGCGGAACCAGGATTTGCGTCGCAGCCGACACCGTGAGCCAGACACTCTGCGTCGCGATGCCGCCGCCGACGTGCGTGACGTCCCGGAACGGAACCAGCGTGAAATCCACAAACGTGGGGCCCAATCCGAAAATAATCGCGCCGGCTACCCACGCCAGACGCTGGCGGTCGACCCCCTCACTAGATTTATACGAAGAATAAACCGCGATGATGATCGCGACAGCGAAGAAGATGTTGGTGAGCGCGGAAAAACGCCACCAGAGCGCAAAGTAGCTTCCCAAGACCAACTGATTCAGGCTTACGAACAAGAACAGCGCGGCGATCGTCAAGCCGTACAGTGGTGCGATGCGGTAGAGCCACGCGCGTACGCCACGTGTATCCGGCTTCGGGAACAAACTCGTGAACCGCACCGCATTGACATAGGCCCACGTTTGAGCCGACCAAAAGATCGGAATGCGTGCCCAAGAGATCCGGCCTAACCAGTGGCCACCATTGGTGGAATCGCCAAGCGCAAAGAACACGAGAAACCCGCCTAGAGCTCGCCCCGCGGGTGAGTTCCAGCGCCTGATGAGAAAGAGAAGTCCGAAGAGGACGAAGAGCAGGCGCTCGACCATGGCGAGTACGCGCGCCGGACTTCGGACATCGGCGAGTGGCGCCGCTGTCAGCGTCACCACGCGGGCCGTCTCGCGAGGACGTGACACGATAAACCGCAGCTGGTCGCCGGGCCACGGAGCTTGCGCTTCAAGGCGAGTCATCACATCGGCCGATTCGATCGAAACGACGTCACCGGGTTTTATATCGTGAGTGTCGGCGGACGATTGCGGTACCACGGTGTTGACGCGTGTTTTATCGCCGTCGGCGGGGGCACCGTTGAACCCCCAGACACTTATGCGGTTGGGGTCGAAAACGTCGCCGAGGATGCTAACGCCGAGGAGTCCCGTCAGCACGAGAGCTGCTATGCGAAAACCGCTTCCCGCCATAAGGTCAGGGCGACATGAGCGTTGCGCGGATCGTTGCTGCACCGATTACTTCGAGGCCGTCGCTGTCGAACAAGGCGACCAGCTGGCCGGGCGTTACCGCACGATGGGGTTCGTCGAACGTCAGTCGCAGCGTCCCGTCGTTCGCAAGCGCCGCGCCCGCCGGCGCGAGCTTGGCGCGATACCGCGTCATCGCGAGCACCCGCGCGCGCCCGCCGGCGAAGCGTTCCGGCCGGATGAGGTTAACTTCGTCGGCGACCAGGGCGGTGACGCCCAGCTCGTCTTCGTGACCGATCACGATCGTATTCGATGCCGCGTCGATGCGCGTCACGTAGCGCGGGCTGCCGGCGGACGGCAGGCCGCGGCGCTGTCCCACCGTGTAGCCGCCGATGCCTGCGTGCGTCCCGACGAGTTCGCCGGACGTCGTCATCATGTCGCCGGGGCGCATCGTTTCCGGCGCCAAGCGGGCCAGCACCTCGCGGTAGTCGCCGCCTTCGACGAAGCAGATGTCCTGGGATTCGGTCTTCTCGGCCACGGGAATCCCGAGGCGTGCCGCGTGAGCGCGCGTCTCGGCTTTCGACAGCTGGCCGACGGGCAGCAACAGGCGGCCGAGTTGGGCCGGCGTGAGCTGAGCCAGCGCGTAGGACTGGTCTTTCGGGGAATCGCTGCGATACAGGTGCGGGCCGTCCGGGGCGTGCTCGAGGCGGGCGTAGTGGCCCGTTGCGACGTAGCGGGCGCCGAGGCGGTCGGCGTACGCGCGCAGCGTTCCGAGCTTCACGTGGTTGTTGCACGAGACGCACGGGTTCGGCGTGCGGCCTTGCGCGTAGTCGCTTGCGAAGCGCTCGATGACGCTGCGGCGGAACGTCTCCTCGAAGTCGAGCACGTAGTGAGGAATGCCCAGCACCGCCGCGCTGCGGCGCGCGTCGTCGAAGTCGTCCGCGCCGCAGCAGGACTTGGCGTGCGCCGGCTTCGTCGGCGCGTACATCTTCATCGTCACGCCGACCACGTCGTAGCCGGCTTCCGCCAGCAGCCCTGCTGCTACCGCCGAATCGACGCCGCCGCTCATCGCGGCGACGACGCGCGTCCGCTTCACCGGCGCGCCGTCCCGGACTCGAGATTCGCTCGCTCCATCACCACTACCACTCTGCTCGTACAGACCGCGCACCAGGAGAACCAGGTGCACCCGCTAAGGTTCGACCACATGCCTGCGCTCGGAGAGGAGTTCCGAAGCGCGCGGGAAGCGCGCGGCCTCACGCTTTCGGACGTTGCCGAGCAGATCCACATCCGGTCGGTCTACCTCAACGCGATCGAGAACGAAGACTGGAAGTCGATCGGCGCGCCGGTCTACGTACGGGGATTCATCCGCACCTATGCGCGTTTCCTCGGCCTGGACGCAGAGGACGCGGTGGCGAGCTTCAACCGCCTGGCGCCGCCCGAGCGGGCGCCCGCTTCGCTCGCCACGACGACGATCGTCGACGAGCGCGAGCGCGCCCCGGTCTCGGTGTGGGCGCTCCTCGGCGGGCTGGTCGCGGTCGTCGTGGTCGGCTTCGTCGTCTACGAGGCGTGGCTGCTGTACGGCCACGGCGGCGGAAACAACGCGCCGGTCGCGGTAGCGAGCGCGCAACCGGCGGGGCCGGCCGGCGGGTCCCAGTCTCCGGCGCCGGGGTCCTCCGCTGCTCCGACGCCGGCCGCCTCGCCGACCCCCGCCGCGCACCACCAACTGGCGATCCGGCTCACCGAGCGCTCGTGGCTGCGCGTCACCATCGACGGGAAAACGATGCTCGAAGGGATCCTGCCGGCGGGTACGGCCCGTACCTTCACCGGGAGCGTGGCCGACCTGCGGGTCGGCAACGCCGGCGGCGTTCTGGTCTCGGTGAACGGCAAACCGCCGGCACCGCTCGGCAAGGCCGGTGACGTGGTCGAGCAGCGCTACACTCTCTAAGTTTCTTCAGGACACACGCATGGCTTCGGAATCCTCCTTCGACGTGGTCTCGCGCGTCGACCAGCAAGAGCTCGACAACGCGCTGAACCAAGCCCGCAAGGAGATCACCGGGCGGTTCGACTTCAAGCACTCGATCGCGTCGATCGAGTCCGACGGGAAGACGATCACCGTGCTGGCCGACGACGAGCTGAAGCTGCGCAACGTGATCGACGTCATTCAGTCCAAAGCCGTCAAGCGCGGCATCGACCTCAAGTCGTTCGACCTTTCGAAGGAGCCCGAGGCGGCGTCGGGCTCGGCGCTGCGCAAGAAGATCGCGGTCCGCGCCGGCATCCCGAAGGACAAATCGAAGCCGCTGATCGAGGCGATCAAGGCCGCGAAGCTGAAGGTGCAGGCACAGTACCAGGACGAGCAGATTCGCGTCTCAGGCAAGTCCAAGGACGATCTGCAAAAGGTACAGCAGGTGCTCAAAGGGCTCGACTTCGAGCTGCCGCTGCAGTTCACGAACTACCGCTAATCCCGCTTTGATGTCAGCACTCGCCACCCGGCCCCACACCGTCTCGTTCGTCTCCCTCGGATGCGCCAAGAACCTCGTCGACAGCGAGGTCATGATCGCGAAGCTGGGGGCGGCCGGGTGGGCGCTCGTCCCGGAGGCGGACGGCGCGGACGCGGTGGTGATCAACACCTGCGCGTTCATCGATCCGGCGAAGGCGGAGTCGACCGAGACGATCTTGGAGCACGCCGAGCGCAAGCGCGAGGGGCAGCAGCTCATCGTCGCGGGCTGTCTTTCGCAGCGGTTCGGCGACGAGTTGCAGGCGCTGATCCCGGAGATCGACGGCGTGATCGGCACCGGGGCGTACGCCTCGATCGCCGAGCTGCTCGACGACGCGCGGGCCGGGAAGAAACCGGTGCGGCTGGGGTTCGAAGCGGAGCCCGAGCACGACTTTCTGCCGCGGCTGATCACCACGCCGCGCGCGACCGCGTACCTGAAGATCGCCGAAGGGTGCGATCACCCGTGCACGTTCTGCATCATCCCGCAGCTGCGCGGGACGTTTCGCTCGCGGAGCGCGGAGTCGATCCTCGCCGAAGCGCGCGCGCTCGCCGCGGGCGGCACGAAAGAGCTGATCCTGGTCGCGCAGGACACCTCGATGTGGGGCCGCGACCGCGGCTTGAGGCGCGGCGGGCTGGCGCAGCTGCTCGCGCAGTTGAACGAGGTCGCGGGGATCGAGTGGATCCGGCTGCTCTACTTGTATCCGGCGACCGTCGACTCCGAATTGATCGAGGCGATCGCGACGCTGCCGAAGGTCTGCGCGTACATGGACATGCCGCTGCAGCACGTCAGCGCGCCCGTGCTGCGCCGAATGCTGCGGCCCGCGAACGGCGAGCGGTACTTGGAGATCGTCGAAGCGTTCCGCCGCCGCGTCCCGGGGATCACGCTGCGCTCTACGTTCATCGTCGGCTTCCCCGGCGAAACGGAAGACGACGTCGCGGAGCTGGAGCGCTGGATCGAGCGCGCGGAGCTCGACCGCGTCGGTTTCTTCACCTACTCGCGCGAAGAGGGCACGCCGGCCGCGGAGCTGCCGCACCAAATCTCCGCGCGCGAGAAGCGGCGGCGCTTGCTGCGGTTGCGCGAGGCGCAGCGGCGCGCTTCGGAGGGGGCGCGCGCGCAGCGCGTCGGCGAAACGGTGCGCGTGCTGGTCGAGGAGCGGCGCGCGCTGCGCAAGACCGATCCGCTCGCGCTCGCGCTGCGCACCACCGACGTGCTCGCCGGCCGTTCGCCGGGCGAAGCGCCCGGCGTCGACGGCGCGATCGTCTTCCCCGGTGAGGCCGAGCCGGGAACGTTCGTAGGCGTGCGGCTCCACGGCCACACCGCGTTCGATTTCTACGGCACGCTCGAGCGCACGGAGGTTTCGGCGTGAGCAAGTCGATGGTCACCGATCCGCCCCCGCCGATGCCGCCGAACGGCGAGCCGCCGCGCCGGCGCCGCTCGGAACCGCCCCAGCCGGGCGGCGGGCGCTCCTCGCGCTGGCGCGCGATCCTTTCGTACACGGGCGGGATCATTCTCATTCTGGTCGGGGTGGTCTTCGGGCTGATCGCCTACCGCATGATCACCACGGGTGACAGCTTCGCCAAGAGCGCGAGCCACTACGTCCCGGTGTACGTGCCGCCGCCGGCGACGGTGTTCGGGAAAGACCGCATCTACATCGTCTTGCTCGGGATCGACTTCAACTACGACGACAAGGGGATGCCGTACTCGAAGGGCGCGCGCAGCGACACGATCATGGTCGCCGGGCTCGACTTCCCGACCCGCTCCTTGAAGCTGATCTCCGTCCTGCGCGACAGCGAGGCGATCGTCAACGGCCACGACACGAAGATCAACGAAGCGTACTCCGACGGCGGGGTCAAGCTCGCCGACTCGGTGATCGGCGAGTTTCTGGGCATGCCGAAGAACCCGGCCGGCGGCCCGTACTTCGACCGCTACGTCGTCGTGAACTCCAACGGTTTGAAAGACTTCGTCAACGCGATCGGCGGGATCGACGTCCCCGTCGCGCAGCAGATGGACTACGACGACAACTGGGGCAACCTGCACATCCACTTCAAGCCGGGGATGCACCACATGAACGGGTACGACGCGATGGCGTACACGCGCTTCCGCCACGACGCGTGCAGCGATCCCTGCCGCACCAAGCGCCAGCAGCAAGTCATCCACATCACGATGGCCAAGCTGAAGGCGAACAAGTTCAACGACCTGCTGCACATCGGGCAGCTCATCGGCGCGCTCAACAAGAACGTGATGACGAACCTGACCTTCGACGAAGAGAAGTCGCTGGCGTGGGCGTTCAAGGACGCGAACACCGCCGACCTGAGCAAAGCCGAGACGATCGGCTACGTCGACACCAAGGACACGCGGTACGGCGGCGAGGTGCTGATCCCGGACGAAGCGCAGAAGGCGAAGCTCGTCGCCGACCTGCTCGGCCCGTACGGCAACGTCACGCCGCCGCCGCAGACCGCGCTGCAGTCCGTGCGGCCGTCGGCGGTGCACGTGATCGTGCAGAACGGAAGCGGCATCTCCGGCCTTGCCGGGACGGTCTCGGCGAAGCTGGAGAAGCTCGGCTACGTCGTCGACTCGGTCGGGAACGCCGACACGTTCGGCTACGACACCACGCAGATCCGGCCGGCTTCGAAGGTGCCGTACGTGGGCGAGCGGGTGCGCGCCGACCTGGGCGTCCCGACCGCCGCGGTCGCGCCGGCGACCGACGCCACGCCGGGGCCGCGCACCCTCGTCACCGTCATCGTCGGCCGTGACTACGCGACCGCCGCGGGGTCGGCGCTCCCGACCGCCTCCGCCGCGCCGCTTCGCTGAGCCGCTGCGTGCGCGCCCGCTGAGCCCGTGAGCCAGAGCCCGTCCTGAGCTTGTCGAAGGGTGCGCTGATCGGCGCGGCGGTCGCGCTGGTCGTGCTCGCCGGGCTCGGCTACGGCGCGCGGCGGCTGTGGCTCAAGTCCGACGATCTGCTGCGGCCGGTCGTCGTGCTGCGCGGGGCGGACGCGGCGGCGCTGGCGCAGCCCTCGCTCGGCGCACGGGTCGGCGCGCTGTTCGGCAAGGCGCGCGCGCCGGCGGCCGAGCGGCCGCGGCTGATCGCGCTGACCTTCGACGACGGGCCGTACCCGGTGACCACGCCGCTGCTGCTGCAGACGCTGCGCGACCTGCACGTCCCGGCGACGTTCTTCCTGATCGGGCGCGATGCCGAGCAGTTCCCCGACCTGGCGCGGGCGATCCGCGCCGGCGGCCACGAGATCGCCGACCACACCCTGACCCACCCCGACCTCGACCGCCTTTCGAACACCGCGGTCGCCGACGAGCTGCGCGAGGGGGCGGCGGCGCTGGGCCGGATCGCGCCGGACCCGGCCGAGCGGCGGCTCTTCCGGCCGCCGCACGGCCGCTACACCGTCGCGACGTTGCGGACGGCGCAGGCCCAGGGCTACGACACGATCCTGTGGAGCGACGATCCCGGCGACTGGCGCTCGGTCGGCGCCGACGCGCTGCGCGCGCACGTCTTGCAGAAGGCGACCGCGCCGGAGATCGTCCTGCTGCACAGCGGCCGCCCGGCGACGGTCGCCGCCCTCCCCGCGCTGGTGGCGGCGTTCCGCAAGGCGGGCTACACCTTCGTCACCGTGGGGACGCTGCTGCGCGAGACGTCGGCCGAGCAGCTCAACCGGCCGGCGAAGTTTCCGCTGGCGGGGTAACTTCGCGGGCACGAGACGATACGAGGGCGTCGGGAGGAACCGTCCCTCGCGACGAACGGTTGTAGACCTGTATGGCCTTTCTGAAGACCCTGTTCGACGGCAACGAGCGTGAGCTCGTCAAGCTGCGGCGCACCGTCGACCGAGTCAACGCGCTGGAACCTTCGATCTCCGCCCTCTCCGACGAGGAGCTGCGCGCGAAGACCGACGAGTTCAAGGCGCGCCTGCAGGCCGGGCTCGCCCAAGACCGGAGCGAGAAAGAGATGCTCGACGCGCTGCTGCCGGAAGCGTTCGCGGTCGTCCGCGAGACCGGAAAGCGCGCGCTCGGAATGCGCCACTTCGACGTGCAGATCATGGGCGGCCAGGCGCTGCACGAAGGGAACGTCGCCGAGATGCGGACCGGCGAGGGGAAGACGCTCGTCGCGACGCTGCCCGTCTACCTGAACGCGCTGACCGGCAAAGGCGTCCACGTCGTCACCGTCAACGACTACCTCGCCAAGCGCGACGCCGAGTGGATGGGGCCGATCTACACCGCGCTCGGCCTGACCGTCGGCGTGATCCAGCACGACCTCGACCACGCCGCGCGCAAAGAAGCGTACAACTCGGACATCACGTACGTCACCAACAACGAGGTCGGGTTCGACTACCTGCGCGACAACATGGCCTGGGCGCTCGACCAGATGGTGCAGCGCCACCTCAACTACGCGATCGTCGACGAGGTCGACTCGATCCTGATCGACGAGGCGCGCACCCCGCTCATCATCAGCGGCCAGGGCCACGACGCGACCGAGCTGTACGCGCAGTTCGCGAAGATCATCCCGCGCCTGGTGAAGGACGAAGACTTCACCGTCGACCAGAAATCGCACGCGGTTCCGATCACCGAAGCCGGCGTCGCGAAGGTTGAGAAGATGCTGGGCGTCAGCAACCTGTACGATCAGCGCAACCTCGAGCTGACGCACCAGCTCAACGCGGCGCTCAAGGCCTGGCACCTGTTCCACAAGGACCAGCAGTACATCGTCAAGGACGGCGAGGTGGTCATCGTCGACGAGTTCACCGGCCGCCTCATGTACGGCCGGCGCTACTCCGACGGCATCCACCAGGCGATCGAGGCGAAGGAAGGCCTGAACGTCCGCAGCGAGGACCAGACGCTCGCGACGATCACCTTCCAGAACTACTTCCGCCTCTACGACAAGCTTGCCGGGATGACGGGCACCGCGAAGACCGAAGAGCGCGAGTTCCGCGAGATCTACGGGCTCGCCGTGGTGGTGCTGCCGACGAACATGCCGGTCCGCCGTAAGGACATGGCCGACATCGTCTACCGCAGCGAGAACGCGAAGTTCAACGCGGTGATCGACGACATCATCGCCGAGCACCAAAGGGGCCGGCCGGTGCTGGTCGGGACGCGCTCGATCGAGAAGTCCGAGCGGCTCGCGATGATGCTGCGCCGGCGCGGGATCGAATGCCAAGTGCTCAACGCGAAGTACCACGAGCAGGAAGCGCAGATCATCAAGGACGCCGGCATCCCCGGCACCGTGACGATCGCGACGAACATGGCCGGCCGCGGCGTCGACATCAAGCTCGGCGAGGGCGTCCCGCAAGCCGGCGGCTTGCACATCATCGGCACCGAGCGGCACGAGTCGCGCCGGATCGACAACCAGCTGCGCGGCCGTTCCGGCCGCCAGGGCGATCCGGGGACGACGCGGTTCTACATCGCGCTCGAGGACGAGCTGATGCGGCTGTTCGGCCAAGAACGGCTGCAGAAGATGATGGACTTCGTCAAGTTCACCGACGAGACGCCGATCGAGGCCGGGATCCTCTCGCGCTCGATCGAGAACGCGCAGTCCAAGGTCGAGAACCACAACTACGAGATCCGCAAGTCGGTTCTCGAGTACGACGACGTCATGAACAAGCAGCGTGAGATCATCTACGGCGAACGCCGGAAGGTGCTCGAAGGCCAGTCGCTGCGCGACTTCTTCGTCGAGACGCTGCGCCGCAAGACGAGCTACGCCGTCGACGCCGGCGCGCCGGAAGAAGAGCCGCCCTCGGAGTGGAATCTGCAGACGATCCTCGACGAGGTCGAGCTGATGTTCCCGATCAAGGAGCACGTCAGCGTCGCGGATCTCGAGAAGCTCGACCGCGACGGGATGAAGGAGCTGCTCTTCAACCACGGGCTCGCGGCCTACGAGGAGAAAGAGGCCGAGGTCACCCCGGAGATCATGCGCATGGTCGAGTCGCAGTACATCATGCTGCCGATCATCGACCGGCTCTGGGTGGATCACTTGTATATTATGGATGCGCTGAAGAGCGGGATCGGGTTGCGCGGGTACGGGCAGAAAGACCCGCGCGTCGAGTACGAAAAAGAAGCGTACGAGATATTCGAGGACCTCAAGAACAACATCGCCGACGAAGCGATCAAAGCGGTCTTCACCGTGCGCGTCGAGGCCGCACCGCCGGAAGGCTTCGGCCCCGACGGCGAGCCGCTTCCCGTGGCGCCGAACGGCATCCCCGGCCCGCAGTTCGAGTCGCTTCCGAGCGGTGCGCTCACGCCGCAGCCCGCCGAGCCGGTCGCCTCACGGCTCGACGTCGCGACGGCGGAGAAGCTGCTCGGTCCCGCGCCGAAGTACGAGCCGACGCAGCTGCACACTAACCGCGGCGACGGCGAGCCGGCGAAGCCGAAACAGGCCGCGAGCGACAAGGTCGGCCGCAACGAGCTGTGCCCGTGCGGCAGCGGCAAGAAATACAAGAAGTGTCACGGCGCCGCCGCGTAGGCCGCGGCACATAGACACCGGATCGCGCTAAAGCGTCTGCTCGACGCCGCGCACGAGCGAGACCGGGATCTGAATGCTCGCGCTTTGGCCGTCGTTGCGCGCGGCGGTAAGCGTCAGCTGCACCGTCGTCGCGGTCGGCGGAAGCGCGAGCGAGTTCGCCGGGAAGACGCCTTGCCAGGCGCCGGGGCTCACCGGCGCGAGCGTGATCTTGGTCGACGACGTTCCGATCGAGACTTTCTGAACGTTCGTCGTCGTGATCGCGGAGACGCGCACCGTCGCGTTCGCCGTCAGCACCGTCGGCTGCAGCGTCGCGTAGAAGATCTGCGGCGCCTCGCTGGGACCGGCATAGTTGCTCGGCGGCGGCGAGCCGAACGTGAACACGTTCGTCTGCGCGAACGCGCTCGGCGTGCCGACCGGCGTCGTGCCGGGCGAGGGCGAGCTCGTCGCGGTCAGCTCGCCTTTCGAAGCGCCGAGCGCCGGTGAGGCGCCGGGCGAGGGCACCGGCGTGCGCGCCGCGGCCGGCGCCTTCGGCGGCGGGGTCGGGAACTGCGCGTTCGGCGGAAGCGTCGGCAGCGGCTGCGGCGTCGGGATCGCCATCCCCGGCGGGCCGGCGGCGCTCGGCACGGTCGAGGTTTGATTCGGCAGCAGCAAGTGCGGCGTAACGACGATGATCAGCTCGTTGCGCGACGTGGTCCGGTTCTGGTTGCGGAACGCGCGGCCGACGAGCGGGAGATCGCCGAGGATCGGGATCTTCGTCTCGTTCGACTGCAGGCTCTCTTGGATCAGCCCGCCGATGACGAGCGTCTCGTTGTCGCGCAGGTGCACCGAGGTCTGCGTGTCGCGCGTGGAGATCTGCGGGATTCCGTTCACGAGCCCGCTCAGCGAGTTCACCACCGGGTGCAGCGCGACGCTGAGCTCCCCGTTGTTGGTGACGATCGGCGTGATGTCGAGCTGAACGCCGGTCTGAAACGTCTGCAGCTGCGTTGTCGCGACAGTTCCGGTTCCGCCGCCGACCGTGGTCAGAATGCTGATCGAGTCGCCGGCGCGGATCGTCGCGGTGCGCCCGGAGATCGTCGTGATACGCGGGTCGGCGAGCACGCGCGCCTTTCCGTTCGAGATCGCGAGGTTCAGCACGGCTTGGAACGAGATTCCGGTGCGCGTGAGCGGCTGGAAGGAGATCAGCTTGCCGGGCTGGCCGCTGATCGGGTTCGGCGTCGGCTGAATCTCGCTGAACGTCGTTCCGATCGACGTCGTGCCGAGCTGCAGCCCGAGGTTCCGAACGCTGCTCTCGTCGAGCTCCAGGATCTCGGTGTCGAGCACGACCGACTGCGGGACGACGTCGAGCTCCGCGATCAGCTCTTTCGCCGCGCGCACCGCCTGCGCGCTGCCCGTCACGATGACTTGCGTCGTGCCGTTCGGGACGACCATCCGCAGGTCGGGATACGACGCGCTCAGCGCCTGCTGCACCGAGGAGGCGATGTCTTGCGGCGTGGTCGCCGTCCCGTAGCCTTGGCTCGGGACGATCGACTGCAGCTGGATGACCTCGTGCGTCGTCGGCACGCCGCTCGCGCCGCCGCTTGCCGCAGTGAGCGGGTCGCCGCTGCCGGAACCGGTTCCGCCGGTGCCGTCGATGCGCGCGATCCCATCGGCGATGCGCTGCTGGTCGGCGGCGGTCGCAACGACCGAGATCGCGTTGAGGCTCGCGTCGACCGTGACTTGCGCGTCGGGGAACGAGCGCTGGATGAGCTGCGCGACCGACTTCGCGTCGACGTTCTTGAGCCGGTAGATCTGCACGTACTTCACGCCGTACGCGGGGACGTCGAGCTGCGCGATCAGTGCCTTCGCCCGCGCGACGTCCTCCGGCGAGCCGCTCAGCGCAACGGCGGAGCCCGAGACGGCAGCATGAACGTGCGGAATCTCCGCGCTGACCGCGCGCGCGACGTCGGACGGGCGCCGCTGCGTCACCTTCACCGCGTCGCTCGAGACCGGGATCGACGAGGGCTGCGGGGTCGGCGCGTCGATCCCCGCGATGACGCCTTTGATCTGCGTGAGGTCGGGCGGGGTCGCGCTGACCAGCAGCGTCGTCTTCGAGACGACCGTGATCTTCGCCGCCGGGTAGAGCGAACGCAGCCGCTCGGCGACCGTCGCCGCGGTCGGCGTGCGCAGGGTGAGCGCTTCGCTGGTCGGCTTCGTCGCGTCGCGCACGTCGAGGCTCGTCAGCATCGTGCGCGCCGCGACGACGTCGGCGCCCGAACCGGAGAGGACGAGCGCGTTCGCGGCCGCGTCGACGCGCACGCCGACGCGCGGGTAGGTCGCGCGCAGCACCTGGGCGGCGCGCGCCGCCGGGACGATCGCCAGCGGGACGACCTGGGTCGCCTCGGTGGAAACTTCGACGGTCCGGCCGTCGCGCACGCAGCGCAGCCGCAGCTGCAGGCAGACCGCGCGGACCGCTTCGTCCGGCGTGACGTCGTGGAGCGAGAGGCTGACGTTGCCGGTCACCTCGGGGGCGACCGAGACGTTCAGGTGAGCCTGTTCGCCGAGCCGCAGCAGCACGTCGCGGACCGGCTCGTCCTTGGCGACGAGCTGGACGCGCTTCGCCGCCGGCGCCGGCGCGGGGACCGCCACGACGCCGGACGCAGCGAAGCTCGCCGCGAGCGCGAGCGCCGCGACGGCCGCGCGGGCGCGCTTCGAAGCGGGCTTCGTCTCACGACGTTCCGCCTTAGGTACCACGACGCTCTCTTTCGTCAGCGCCGGTTTTTTCCGGCTGCCTACCGTAAGGTTGTCGTATGAAAGTGAGCGGGACCGGGTGCGCGCTCGACGATTCCGTCCTTCACGACCAGCCGAACCGACCGCAGCGCGCCGATCGACTCGGTCGGATCGCCGTCGACCGCGATCAGGTCGGCCCGGCAGCCGGCGCGGACCGCGCCCAGGTCGTCGCGGCCGAGGACGCACGCCGCCGTCGCGGTCGCTGCGCGCAGCGCCTCGGCCGGCGTGAGGCCGTGCGCGACCAGCAGCTCCAGCTCGCGCGCGTTCGTGCCGTGCGGAAAGACGCCGACGTCGCTCCCGTTCGCGATCGTCACCCCGCTCGCGCGCGCCGCCGCGAAGGCGTGCCGTTTCCCCACCACCGCGGGGTGCTCGGAATCGAGCCCGCGCAGCCGCTCGAGCGCCTCGTACGCGGCGAGCGTCGGGACGTAGAAGACGCCGCGCTCGGCCAGCAGCGCGAAGACCTCGGGCGTCCCCTCGTTGCCGTGCTCGATCGTCCGCACCCCCGCGCGCGCGGCGCGGCGCATCCCCTCGGCGGTCGTCGCGTGCGCGGCGACCGGGACGCCGGCGTCGCTCGCGACCCGCACGATCAGCGCCAGCTCCTCCTCGGAAAAGGTCGGGCGCGCGTCGCCGGCCGGGCCGAAGCGGTAGTCGGCGTAGACCTTCACCCAGTCGGCCCCGCGCGCGATCTGCAGGCGGGTCGTGCGCAGGATCGACTCCGCCCCGTCGACCTCCTCGGCGCCCTGCGGGACGCAGCAGCCGGAGTGAAAGCCGGTCGGGCCGTAGGTTCCGCGGGCGACTATCGCCCGGGTCACCGCGAAGACGCGCGGCCCGGCGACGACGCGCTCGTCGATCGCGCGGCGCAGCCCGACGTCGGCTTCGCCGGCGCCTTCGGTCCCGAGGTCGCGCACGGTGGTGAACCCGGCCTGCAGCGTCGCGCGCGCCGCGACGACGGCGCGGGCGACGCGCAGCGAGTCGGGATCGCGCAGCACCTGATCGGCCCACGGGCGCTCGTCGTACGGGTGGAGCAGCAGGTGGGTGTGCAGGTCGATCAGCCCCGGCAGCAGCGTCGCGCCGGCGAGCTCGAGCGTGTCCGCGCCGTCGGGAGCCGCGAGGTTCGCGCCGGCAGCGACGATGCGCTCGCCGTCGATCAGGACGCTCCAACGGTGGCGCCGCTCGCCGTCGAAGACGGCATCCGGCCGCAGCAAGATCGGCACGCCGCGCTCTTCCCCGCCGCTGCGCCGCGGGGCCTTGCGAAGTGACGGCTCGCGCAGCGACGTCAGTAGGGCGAACGGCGTCCCCGGAGAAGCGCAAGCCCGTGTCCGACGCGCAGATCGCCGCCATCGACCGGGCCCGCGAGCGCCTGAGCGCGCTCAAGGTGCGTCTTTGACGACGCCTCGAAACGGCGCAGCGTAGCCGAGCTCGAGGCGCGCTCGCGCGCCGACGACTTCTGGAGCGATCCCGAGAACGCGCGCGGCGTGATGAAGCGGATCGCCGACCTGCGCGCCGACCTGGACGCGGTCGACGCGGTGCAAGCCGCGCTCGACGACGCGGCCGAGATCCTCGAGGTGCTCGGCGACGAAGAAGGCGCGGAAGCCGAAGCCGACGCCGCGCTCGCGCGCGCCACGAAGGCGCTCGACGAGCTCGAGATGGCGGCGAACTTCGACCGCCCCTACGACTCGCACGGCGCGATCGTCACGATCCGCGCCGGCGCAGGCGGGACCGACGCCGCCGACTGGACGGCGATGCTCGGCCGCATGTACCTGCGCTGGGCCGAGAACCACGGCTACGAGACGCACGTCGTCGAGGAGGCGCCCGGCGACGAGGCCGGCCTGCGCTCGATCACGTTCATCATCCGCGGCAAGAACGCGTACGGGATGCTGGAGTCCGAGCGCGGCGTTCACCGCTTGGTGCGCATCTCGCCGTTCGACAACCAAGGCCGGCGTCAAACCTCCTTCGCCGAGGTCGACGTCGTTCCCGAAACGGAAGAAGGCGAGCCGAGCGACGTCGAGATCAAGCCCGAAGACTTGAAGGTCGAGACGTTCAAGGCGAGCGGTGCGGGCGGGCAGTACGTCAACAAGACGGAGTCCGCGGTGCGCGTCTACCACCTCCCGAGCGGGATCGTGGTCGCCTCGCAGCAAGAGCGCTCGCAGATGCAGAACCGCGACGTCGCAATGAACATCCTGCGCGCGAAGCTCGTGCAGCGCGCGCGCGAAGAGCAGGAAGCGAAGTTGAACGAGCTGCGCGGAGACCGGATGGCGAACGAGTGGGGCTCGCAGATCCGCAACTACGTCCTGCACCCGTACCAGATGGTGAAGGACGTGCGGACCAACGTCGAGACCGGCAGCGCGCAAGCGGTGCTCGAAGGCGACCTGGACGGCTTCATCTGGCCGTATTTGCAGAACCGCAACAAATTCTCGCCCGTCCCAAGCGGCGATGCCGCGTAAGCGACCGCTATCTCTCAAACAGGGCGATAGTTTTCAGGAGCTTGAGCATTGCGTCGGCAGTGAGTTCCTTGCCCTCATATTCGCAGCGGTAAAGCCCTTGAAGGTTACTCGGAAGCTGAAGGCCCTTTTCAGTCAACAATATCACGTTCTTTCGATATAACGCTATTGCTGCGCCGATTTCAATAAGAACATTCTCATTGATGCGATAGACGGTATTGCCGTCAGCGTCTAAGAATTTCTCCTCGCCCGTCACATGGATGATGCCTGCGAAGCACGAACGCATGTCATCGAAGACTTTGTCCGGCACTGGCTTGGCAGTGGTTTCTCGCTCGATCGAAATAACGGGAACGAGCTCCTTAAGAGAAACGATCTCTTTCAGCTGTTCTAACACGGCCTTTTGTTTACCGTGTGATAGAAAGACTTTTACGGGCCGTTCCGTAGCGGCAACGGCGGAAAGTACTTGCTGAACGGTCGAAGGCTTCGGTTCCTCATCGATCGCCGAATCTAAATCGGCCGCTGGATAGAGCTCGACCGTAGCTTCGGTGCGCGTGCTTTGGATCGCGACTGCAGAGCGCGGTGCTGTAGTTAGTACGGCCCCCGTTGGTGCATCCAGCACCATTCCGGCCGTCCGCGCATTTTCTTTGAGAACTTGTATCGCTACCTGGGCTCGGTCCTTAGGAACGCCTAGCGATACCAGAACGTTCGCCCCGATCTCGTCATTTGGGAGCTTGCGTTGGTTATACTTTTCATAGAACTGCCGAGCGATTGCAGGCTTCATTGTCGCTTCGACGAGTGCACGAGCGTCCTCGCCATCTTCCGTCGGCGCAACAATTGCACGGCCTAGGTCGGTGAGCTTAATCTGAGCAGAGTTGTACGAACCAGCCGTGACGCCGTAGCCCACGGCTGATCCTGTCAATGTTCGCCAACCGCTGCTTGTTGGGGATACCCCTACTGCGACGGCTAACTCGCCGGGAGGAGCGTCCGATCCGGCAAACTGGTCCCAAAGTGCTTTCGGGATTTTTAATACCTTAGCAATGGGTTCGACCGGCATCTCAGTTTGCGAGAATCGCACCAGTGCGGGTCCCTTAGAGTTACTTTTTGCCACGTGAAGGGTCTCGGGAAAACATAAATCCAATCATTAACCCGCATCATAGCTAATGAAGCCACCACAGTCAAGGGCAAAACACCTCAGGATTAGGCATATGCAGGCAATTTGTACCAAAATGTGTTTACAAGGTAGCATCAATTGGAAGTGGAGGGCGATTTATAGGGCTTGCCTGGCCTGGGTGCCGGCCTGGCAGGCTCCGCTTTCGGCGGCTCCGTAACAATCTAGTTGTGACGAAGTCGCGATCGCGCATCGACGTCATCGTCGTCTGCTGGAACGACAAGGAGAAGATCGCCACCGCGCTCGACTCGGTGTTCGCGCTGCGCGAAGTCATCGAGGACCCGGCGTTCGCGAACGTCGTCGTCTCGGACAACGGCTCCGGGGACGGCTCGCGCGAGTACGTCGCGGAGCGCTACGGCGGGCGCGTGCGGATCGTCGAGAACGGTGCGAACCTAGGCTTCGCCGCGGCCTGCAACCGCGCGTTCACAGCGACTGCGTCGGAGTTCGTCTTTCTGCTGAACCCCGACGCCGAGCTCAAGGACGGCGCGTTGCGCGAGATCGTCGCGTTCATGGACGCGCACCCGGGGTGTGGGATCGCCGGCTCGCGGATCTACAACTACGACGGGAGCGTGCAGCAGTCGGTCGGCGAGTTCGACACCTGGGCCGGCGCGTTTCTGCGCTCGTCGGCGTGGGGCGAGTGGCCGGTCTTCCGGCGCTTCGCGAACGGCGCCTCGCTGCGTGATTTTCAGTACGATGAGCCGCGCAAGGTCGACCTCGCGATCGGCGCGGCGCTCACGCTGCGGCGCGCGATGATGGACCAGATCGGATACTTCGACGAGCGTTTCTTTCTGTACCACGAGGAGGTCGACTACGCGAAGCGCGCAGCGGAGGCGGGCTGGGAGACGTGGTTCGTGCCGGCGAGCGAAGCGGTGCACGAGGGAATGGGCAGCGCGCGCGGTCAGTACAACGTCGAAAAACGCAAACAAGCCTCGCGCCGCAAGTATTGGATCAAACACCACGGCCGGGCGTGGTACTACGGTTTGGCCGGCGCGCTGATCGGGCGCTACGCGCTCTACGCCGGCGTCCTCGCCGGCGCACTCGTCCTCGGCCGGAGACTGCTGCGCTAGTGGATTCGGCTGCTTCGCATCCGAACCCGTCGCGTTCGGCCTTCGGCCGACCCGCCCGTCGTCGCCCGGAGGGCTCCTAGGTGGCGCTCGCGGCGGAAGCGGTGACGACGTTCGAGCGTGTGGACGGCTATCGCGTCGTGCGCTCCTTCGGCTACGCGTACGGCCAGGCCAGCCGCCCGCGCAACGTGCTGAAGCAAACGTTCCGGAGCATCGGCGCGCTGATCGGTCTCGCGCCGGTGGAGTACCTCACCGACGCCGAGCGCACGCGCGCCGAGTCGCTCGAGGCGCTGCTGCGCAAGGCCGAAGGACTCGGCGCGAACGGCATCCTGGGCTTGCAGTTTCAAGCCTCGGAAGGCCCGGACGGCGCGACGCGCGTGCTCGCGTTCGGCGAAGCGGTGCTGCTCGAGCCTTCGCCCCTGCGAGACGCTCAGGACAAGCGGTGAGCCTGCAGCAGCGCACGCAGCACCAGAGCGCGCTCGACCGCGCCTCGGCGGTCGTCGCATTGTGCCGCAAGTGCGGGATCGGCGCGACGCGCACCAACAGCGTCTACGGCGAAGGCGATCCGTGCGCGCAATTGATGGTCGTGGGCGAAGGGCCCGGCGAGACCGAGGACAAGCTGGGGCGCCCGTTCGTCGGGCGCGCCGGCGAGCTGCTCGACAAGATGCTGCTCGCGATCGGCCTGCCGCGTGAGGACGTCTACATCTGCAACACGGTGAAATGCCGCCCGACGCTCGACACCGGCACGCGCCTGGCCAACCGCGCGCCGACGCCCGACGAGATGCGCAACTGCCGGCCGTACCTCGACGAGCAGATCGAGATCCTGCGCCCGCGGGTGATCCTCGCGCTCGGCGCGCCGGCCGCGAAGTCGTTCATGGGCGAGAAGTTTTCGATCACCAAGCAGCGCGGCCAGTGGTTCGACGGCCCGCTCGGCGTCCCGGTCATCGCGACGTTCCACCCGGCCTACATCCTGCGCCAGACCGGCGGCGCGATGACCGAGGTGAAGAAGCTGGTCTTCGCCGACCTCAAAGCGGTCCGCGCCCGGCTCGACGAGCCGGTTCCGGCGACGGAGAGCACGCCCGAGCAGGTCTCGCTGTTCGACTGAAAATGCCGGTTTTGCGCCAACTACTAGAAATTTAATCTTTCCTTCGAAACAATCTCCTAGAAATTTAGTAGACTCGGCGTAACGATCGATCGTCAGCACCGTCTCTGTCCCGGAGGAAGGTTCCCATGCGCCTTACCCGTGCCGCCGCATGCCGATCGCTCGTCGGGTGCGCGCTCGCCCTCACCCTGACCGCTCCCGCGCTGGCCCAGCAGCCGCGAACGGTCCTCGACCTCGCCGCACAGCAGAAAAACCTCAGCACGTTCGTGGCCGCGGTCCACACCGCCGGCCTCGACGACACGCTGAAAGCCGCCGGCCCGATCACCGTCTACGCGCCGACCGACGCGGCGTTCGCGAAGCTCTCCGACGCCGACCGCTCGGCGCTGCTGAGCGATGCCGCCCGGCTCAAAGCGATGATCATGGCCTCGATGACGCCCAACCTGGTGGTCATGCATGACGGCGACACCTGGGTCACCAGCGGATCGATCGCCAGCGCCGCCGGCAAGGACATCGTCTTCGGCACCGAGGGCGAGCGGACGACCGTCGACGGCGCCCACGTCGTGCAATCCGACCTGCGCGCCGACAACGGGTGCGTCACGACGGTCGACAAGGTCCTGCTTCCGTAGTCCCGCCGCGGTGCGCGGCGTGGTAGAATAGCCCGTCATGCGCACCGCTCGGGAGCTTTGGATCGACGAGAAAGCGCGCCGTGCCGGCCACGAGAACGGCGCGGCGCTCGCCTCGTCGCACGGTCTCAAGAAGTATCGCGCCGAGCAGCTTTACCGCGCCGCGACCAAGGAACTCGCCGAGGACCTCGACGCGATCACGACGCTGCCGAAAGAGCTGCGTGCCGCGCTCGCCGCGGAAGGCTTCGCGCTCGATTCGATCGAGCCGGTCGTCGTCCAACACTCGAACGACAAGCAGACGACGAAAGGGCTCTTCCGGCTGCACGACGGCAACGAAGTTGAAGCGGTGCTGATGGAGCACCACGGCGGCCGCAACACCGTCTGCATCTCCTCGCAAGCCGGCTGCGCGTACGCGTGCACCTTCTGCGCGACCGGCCAAGCCGGTTTCACGCGCAACCTCACCGCGACCGAGATCTTCGACCAGGCGCGCTACTTCGCCAAGCAGCTCGCGCGCGAAGGGCGGAAGATCACCAACGTGGTTTTCATGGGGATGGGCGAACCCTTCGCCAACTACGATAACGTGATGGCCGCCGTCGCGCTGCTGAACGACCCGAACGGATTCGGGCTGGGACACCGCCACATCACGATCTCCACCGTCGGCCTGGTCGACAAGATCGACCGCTTCGCCGCCGAGCAGACGCAGGTGAATCTCGCCATCTCGCTCCACGCGCCGAGCGACGCGACCCGCTCCGCGATCATGCCGGTGAACCGCAAGTTCTCGACCGCGGCGCTGATGGACGCCGTCGCGCGCTACATCGCCGAGACGAACCGCAAGGTCTTCTTCGAGTACGTCATGCTGGCCGGCGTGAACGACTCCGACGAGCACGCCCGCGACCTCGCGCGCATCATGAAGAGCTCGCTCTACCACGTCAACCTGATCCCGTACAACAGCACGCCCGACGCGCTGCTGCGCGGGAGCGACGAGCAGCGCATCTGGGCGTTCGCGAAGATCCTCGAGCAGCAGCGCGTCGCGGTGACGGTGCGCACGCCGATGGGCCGCGACATCGCCGCGGCCTGCGGCCAGCTCCGCGCCGAAACCCAGCCGCGAGCGAAAGCAAGCTAAGATGAGCTACCGCGTCCTGATGCAGCGGACGTGGAAAGAGGAACGCACGTACTACGACGTTGAGGGAGTGATCTACCACTATCCTCGGCCGTATTTTGACCTTTTGAGCGGGTTTGAGCGTTTCGTCTACTATCGCCCTTCTAGCGGTGCGGCCAAAGAGGAGCGAAGTGCCTACGTCGGATATGGCACGCTGGGACAGCCATACGCTGATCCAACGAACGCAGAGCGGCGATTTGTGGACGTTCGGCAATACAGTCCCATCCGTCCAGTGCCGTACGCAGACGCGGGCGGTGTGTTCTTCGAGAGCGGATTCACGTCGCGCAACGCATTCCAAGGACGATCGATTCGTCCAATCAGTGAAGTGGACTTCATTCGAATTCTCGTCGCCGCGGGCATCTACGGAAATCCCTTCGAGTCCCTTGCCGACACGGAATCCGTCGTCGCGCAACCGTATTCGTATCTAGCAGCGTCTCATGATCTGCCCACCCAGCCGCTTCGCCGCATCGATGAGATTCCGCCGGGTACAGGGTATCGCCCTACCGGGAGCGCGATTGACGTCCAAGAGGCGGCCGCGCTGCAAGAGCGCGCTCGTAAAGACCATCAGGATACTCTTCAGGCAATTCAGAAGCTCGTGCACGAGCGCGGTGGAGTCACCTATCTTAACAATAACGTCGATCTGCTGGCCGACGTGCGCGGCGACAAATTACTGGTCGAGGCGAAAAGCATCGGCACCGAAAACGTTGTCGTCGACCGAATGCGGTATGGCATCGGGCAGCTGGCGGATTACTCGGTCCGGTATCGAAAGGACATTGGCGACGCGCAGCGCGTCCTAGCATTCGGCCGGATGCCGTCGCCGGCAAACCGTTGGATCGGCACGATTCTTCAGGAATCGAAGATCGCCTTCGTAGCACTCAATCGTTCTACGGATCGTGTGGTTCCTTTGAACGAGCGTGCTCACGACCTGCCGTTTTTTTCAGCACCGTGAAAGACGGAAGCCGGCCGGACGCGGTCGCAGTCGTGGTTCTGCGGGGCGCCGGCGAGAACGCGCGGATATTGCTGTTGCGGCGGGCGACCGGGGCGTTCGCGGGCGCGTGGACGTTCGTGATGGGCGGCGTCGAAGAGGGCGAGCGCGGGACCGACGCAGCGCGCCGCGAGCTGCTCGAAGAGACGGGCCTAAGGTTGGTTACGCTGTTTACGGCCGGCGAGCTCGACGCATTCTACGATCCCGTGCGCGACCGGGTTGTCCACGTCCCGTTCTTCGTCGCCCACGTCGATGATGAGCGCGACTGCGTGCTTGAAACGGACGTGCACGACGAGCACCGCTGGGTCAACCTCGCCGAAGCCGAAGAGCTGCTCGAATTCGCTTCGCAGCGGCGCGTGCTCGCGGAGATCCACCGCGGCTTCGTCGCGCGCACACCGCAGCCGTGGCGCATGATTCGCTGAATTAACGGGCTCTTCATGCGGGTACGAGCCTGCGGTGAGCTCAGAGACGCCGATCGACGAAGGCGAGGTCGAGCAGGTCGAAAAGCGGGAGCGTCCGCACCCCGTCGTCATCTTCGAGACGATTCGGCGCGAAGGGGAGGCCGATTACCAGCGTCCGACGTCGGCGCTGTTCTGGTCGGCCATCGCGGCCGGCGGCTCGATGACGTTCTCGATGATCACCATGGGCGCGATCCAGGCGCAGCTTCCCGACGGTCCGGCGCGGCATCTCATCGCGTCGTTCGGCTACACGGTCGGCTTCTTGATCGTCATCCTCGGCCGCCAGCAGCTCTTCACCGAGAACACGCTCACGCCGCTGCTGCCGCTGTTCTACGAGCCGAAGCTGTGGCGCTTCCAGCAGCTCGGCCGGTTGTGGCTCACGATCCTGGCCGGCAATCTGCTTGCAGCGCTGGCGACCTCGGCGCTGGTCGCGTTCAGCGGCGCGTTTCCGGACGAGACGCGGCGCGCGTTCGACGACTTGGCGCGCGCCGCGGTCGGGCACCCGTTCTGGACGCTGTTCGCGAAAGCGGTGTTCGCCGGCTGGCTGATCGCGCTGATGGTCTGGCTCCTGCCGCTCGCCGAGGACGCGGCGGTCTTCGTGATCGTCATCCTCACCTACGTCGTCGCGGTGGCGGATTTCGGCCACATCATCGCCGGCTCGGTCGAGGCGTTCTACGGCGCGTGGCGCGGCGCGTTCGGCTGGAGCGACGTGCTGGCGTTCCTCGTGCCGACGTTTCTCGGCAACTCGGTCGGCGGCGTCGCGTTCGTCGCGGCAATCTCGACCGCCGAGATCGCCTCCGAGCGCAAGAACTCGCACCGCAGCCGCAAGTGAGGAGCCGGGACGCCGGGCGCGGAAGCCCCGGCGTCGCGTGAGTACGATCGAAGAGCAGCAGCCCCGTGCGTCGATGGAGGAGATCACCGCGCTCGCCAAGCGCCGCGGGTTCATCTTTCAGTCTTCCGAGATCTACGGCGGGATCGGCGGGTTCTTCGACTACGGCCCGCTCGGCGCGGTGCTCAAGAAGAACGTGAAGGACGCGTGGTGGCGCGAGATGGTCGAGCGGCGCGACGACGTCGTGGCGTTCGACAGCTCGATCGTCATGCACCCGCGCACCTGGGAAGCCTCCGGCCACGTCGCGGCGTTCCACGACAAGCTGGTCGACTGCCGCAACTGCAAGCACCGCTTCCGCGCCGACCACATCCCTTCGCTCGACAAATGCCCGGACTGCGGGATGACCGGCACGCTGACCGAGCCGCGCAACTTCAACCTGATGATGAAGACGGCGATCGGCCCGATGGAGGACACGTCGGCGCAAGCGTACCTGCGCCCGGAGACCGCTCAGGGCATCTTCGTCAACTTCAAGAACATCTACCAGAGCGCGCGCAAGAAGCCGCCGTTCGGGATCGCGCAGATCGGCAAGTCGTTCCGCAACGAGATCACGCCGGGCAACTTCACCTACCGCGTGCGCGAGTTCGAGCAGGCGGAGCTGGAGTATTTCGTTCCGCAGGACGGCCGGGACTTGGAGTGGTTCGAGCGCTGGGTGAACGCGCGCAAGCAGTGGTACAGCGACTACGGCATAAAGCCCGATCGCTTGCGCTTCTACGAGCTCACGCCCGAGGAGCGCCCGTTCTACGCCAAGGCCGGGATCGACGTCGAGTACCTCTTTCCGTGGGGCTGGGGCGAGCTGGAGTCGATCGCGCACCGCGGGACGTACGACCTCGACCGCCACATCGAGTACTCCGGCAAGGACCTGCAGTTCTTCGACGAGGCGGCGAAGCAGAAGTACACGCCGATCCTGATCGAGTCGTCGGCCGGGATGGACCGCACCACGCTCACGATGCTAGTCGACGCCTACGACCGCGAGCCGGTCGTCGAAGGCGACAAGCAGTCGGAGCGCACGGTGCTGCGGTTTCATCCGAAGATCGCGCCGGTGCAGATCGGGGTCTTCCCGCTGGCGCGCAACAAGCCCGACTTGGTCGAGCGCGCGCGCACTATCGAGCAGGCGCTGCGCGCGGAGTTCCGCACGCAGTATGACGAAGGCAACGTCGGCCAGCTCTACCGCCGCCAGGACGAGATCGGCACGCCGTTCTGCATCATGGTCGACTACGAGACGCTCGGCGACGACACGATCACCGTCCGCAACCGCGACACGATGAAACAAGACCGCATCGCCCAAGCCGCGCTCACGGAATATCTTCGCGAGCGGCTGTAAGGCCGCGGGACTGCGCCGCCGGGACGACGTAACTCAGACTATGCCAGAGACTTTTGGCCGGCGGCTCCAGCGTTTGCGGATGGAGCGCGGGATCAGCGTGGGGATGCTGGCGCGCACGGTCGGGGTGACCGAAAGCGCGATCCGCCAGCTGGAATCGGGGACCTCGAAGAGCGCCTCGTTCTCCGTCGGCCTGAAGATCGCCGACTATCTGGAGATCGATCCCCACGTCCTGGCGTTCGGCGAAGGCGAGTCCCTGGCCGCGACCGTCCGCGAGCTGCGCCACCGCGTCGAAGCTCTCGAAGGCGGCACCCCGGCTGAGCGGAGACGGGCGCGGCCCTAGCGCCGCTCACAGAAACTCGCTCGTCGGGGGACCAGCGGTTTCCCAGGCAAACCCTCTCGATGCGGCCCGCCATGCGACGAGGCCGTAAACCCCAGCCCACCTCGCTCGACGCGGGGTTCGAGAGGAGAAATCTCCATGGTGACCATGCTCATTCTGGCCGCCGCTATCGCCAGCTTCGTTGGGGGGACGAGCGGAGGTTAAAGGCCGGTCTCGACCGTAACGGAACCCTGCGGTGCGCTGTGGCGCGCCGCAGGGGGGTCGAGGGTGTCGTCAAGGCCAGTACTTCTCCGTCCTAAGCGGCCGCCTTTCGGTCACGCCGTAGCCGCGTTCCGAAAGGCCGAGCTTGAGCTTGCATTGTCGATGCTTCACGGTAACGACGACTCCGCCGCGACGACGTTGCGCGCTCGATGCCTTCTCCGTCTCGGGCGAGTTCGCGAAGCCGCCGATGAACTGCGCGACGCCTCACTCGACGGCGTGCTTGCTCGCGCGGAAGTCAACGTGCTTACCGCAAGCACGGCTGCGCGTCTGGAAAGCCCGGATCGAGAAGAGGCGTTTTCCGACGCCGAGCTCATTTTGGAAGAACTCGGTTCTTGTTCCAATCTGACCGCCGAGCTGGCTTTCATCAAGGCCAGAACGGCGTGGACGGAAGGATATCTCGATCGTGCTGAAGCGTTCGCATCCGCGGTTCTTTCGGCCGATCACGACGACGGCGCATCGATCGTTCACCTGTATCACCTGCGCGCTATGGCGCTCGAGCTGTTGGGGCTGATCGCCGCGGATCGGGGACAGTTCGATGTCGCTGCAGTGCGCTTTCGCGACGCATTATCGGAGATCGATGCTGCGCCGTGTCCCGATGAATGGATCACCGCGTTCGTCACCGCCAACATAGCGACGATGGCGCGAGATTTTCCGTGGTCTGCGGATGCTGCATTCTTGACCGACCGAATCAATCGCGTTCGCTGGACTGCGTCGACTGCATCGCGGCGCTACTACTCTTGCCACGGGCTCGGCTGGTGCTATGCTCACGAAGGAAACCACGTCGGAGCGCTCCGCGCGTTCCACCGGAGTGCTGACGTGGCGCCGACGATTCCGCTGCGCATCGCAGCTTGGGCCGACCATGCGATGCTCGGGCGCGAGCTCGGATCCACCATCGGAGCCGCCGAATCGGCGCAATATGCGTCGGATTTGGCATCCACCGCCGACTGGAAAACGGCGAACGACAACGAGCAAGTTGCGCTGCTCTTTCTGGCAGAAGCGTTGGCGCCCACCGACGTTTCGGCAGCGCGTGCCGCGCTAAAGCAATACGACGACGTTCGAACCTCGTTGGAGACGGCTGAGAGCCTGCGCGTGAATCCGCGAAATATTCGAATCCAAGCGTTTGAATGCCGTGCCGAAGCCGTTGTCGCGCGTGCAGAAGGCTTGATCCCGCGCGCCCATGCGCTGTTCCGCGAAGAGTATACGATTTGGCGGCGGCTCGGAAGCGGGCCGCGAACTGCGGTCGCAGCGCTCGACGCGTACGAGCTCGACGGTGATCGCGCGCTCCTGGAAGAGGCTCGGAAGGCGGCGGAAAGCACGCCGTCGTCGTGGATCGCTCGACGCGTCGCGGAATTTACCTGATCCAGCGATCAGCGCGAGATCGACACCGGGATTTGCACGCTGGCGGTCTGACCGTCGCCTCGTGAAGCCGTCAGCGTGAGCTGAACGGACGTCGTCGTAGGCGGTAAGCCCAATGCGTTCGCCGGGAAGACGCCTTGCCAGGCACCCGGCGGTCCCGCCGGCGAGAGGCTGATGGTGGTCGCCGCCGTGCCGATCGTGAGCCGCTGGACGTTCGTCGTGGTGATGGCGTTGACGCGCACCGTCGTGTTTGCGCCGAGCACCGTCGGCGAGAGCATCGCGTAGAATATCTGCGGCACGTCGCCCGGGCCGGCGAACGTGTTGGGCGGCGGCGAGCCGTACACGAAGACGTTGGCCTGCGCGAACGCGCTCGGCATCGCGCTCGGTTCCGGTGTGGCGGGCGCTGCGCCGGCCGGCGGTGCCGTCGCGCCCTGCACCGTCGTCGCGCCTTGCGCGGTCGCTGAGGGACCTCGCGGCGCCGGCACGCCGCGCGCTCCGGGAACCGGCGTACGGCGAACCGGCGGCTGCGGTAGTGCGCCCGTCGGCGGAAAGACCGTGCCGGGCGCGACGGTCGGCAACGGCTGCGGCGTCGGGACGATCATGCCTTTGGGCGCCGCGGCGTTCGGCACCGTCGTCGTTGCGCCGGCGTGCAGAAGATGCGGGGTGACGACGATGATCAGCTCGTTGCGCGTGTTCGTCGTCTGCTGGTTGCGGAAGATGCGGCCGATCAGCGGGATGTCGCCGATCAGCGGGACCTTGCTCTCGGTGGACTGCGTGCTCTCCTGGATCAGCCCGCCGATGACGAGCGTCTCCTCGTCTTTCAGGTGGACCGTCGTCTGCGTGTCGCGGGTGGCGATCTGCGGCACGTTGTTCAGGAACCCGCTGAGCGAGTTGACGACGGGATGCAGCGCGACGCTGAGCTCGCCGTCGGCGGTGATGATCGGCGTGATGTCCAGCGTCACGCCGGTCTGAAAGCTCTGGAGCTGCGTCGTCGCGACGGTTCCGGAGCCGCCGCCGACGGTGGTGAGGATGCTGATCGTGTCGCCGGCCCGGATCGTCGCTGTCCGCCCGGAGACCGTGGTGATGCGAGGGTCGGCGAGCACGCGCGCCTTCCCGTTCTGCACCAGCAGGTTCAACTGCGCCTGAAAGCTGATGCCGGTGCGCGTGAGCGGCTGCAGCTTGATGAGCCGCGCTGGGCCGCCGCCGGGGTCCGGAGTCGGCTGCGTCTCGCTGAACGTCGTGCCGATCGACGTCGTCCCGAGCTGCAGGCCGAGGTTGCGCGAGCTGCTCTCGTCCAGCTCCAATATTTCGGTGTCGAGGACGACCGAGGGCGGAACGACGTCGAGCTCGGCGATCATCTCTTTCGCCGCGCGAATGCTCTGCGGGCTGCCGGTAAGGACGAGCTGCTGCGTGCCGGTGGCGACGATGACGTGCAGGTCGGGATTCGTCGTTTGCAGCGCCTGCTGGACCGTCTGCGCGATGTCTTGCGGAGCGACCGCGCCGGTCTGGCCTTGGCCGCCCGGCAGAATCGAGCGCAACGGCACGATCTCGTGCCCCGAGGGTCCACCGTATCCGCCGCCGCCGACCGCACCCGGCGCGCCGTTCGACCCGGCCGCGGTCCCGTCGAGTTGCGCGATCCCCTCGGCGATGCGCTGGTGCTCGGCGGCGGTCGCGGTGACGGACAGCGCGTTCAGGGCGGCATCGACGGTGACCGCAAGGTTCGAGAACGCGTTCCGGACCAACTCCGCGACGGACTGCGCATCGACGTTCTTGAGCCGGTAGATCTGCACGTAGCGCGCGTCGAACGCCGGCAGATCGAGCGCCGCGATCAGCGCCTTGGCGCGCGCGACGTCCTCCGGGGATCCGCTGATCGCGACCGCCGAGCCGGCGACCGAGGTTCGCACGCGCGGAATCTGCCGCGCCACCGCGCGCGCGACGTCCTCGGGCCGCCGCTGCGAGACCTTGACCGCGTCGCTGGCGAGCGGAGCGGCGGTCGGCGCCGGCGTCGGCGCGTCGAGCGTGGTGAGGAGCGATTTGATCTGCGCCAGATCGGGCGGCGTCGCGGAGACGAGCAGCGCCGTTCGGGAGACGACGGTGACCTTCGCCCGCGGGAAAACGGTGCGGAGCTTCTCCGCCACGGCGGTAGCATTCTGCGAGTGCATACTGACGGCATCGGTGGTCGGCTTGGTGGCGTCGCGCACGTCCAGCCCTTGTAGAATGGTCTTCGCCGCTTGCAGATCGGAGTCGGAGCCGTCGAGCACCACCGCGTTCGCCGCCGTGTCGGCGCGCACCGCGAGCCGCGGGTACAGCGCGCGCAGTACGCCGGCCGCGCGCTGGGCCGAAA
>Ga0213879_10000033_pt1 | contig 40236 bp, 32 predicted proteins | sample VelepicoBEBS_R03_FD_161046 | JGI IMG/M metagenome (GOLD analysis project Ga0213879, IMG submission 161046) | Vellozia epidendroides bulk soil microbial communities from rupestrian grasslands, the National Park of Serra do Cipo, Brazil - BS_R03 | ecosystem: Environmental > Terrestrial > Soil >...
GTTCCCGGCGTCGGGGCCGCAGATGAACCAGCTCTGGTCCGCGAGCGTCGGAACGGAGATCGACCGCTTCGTGCCGCCGTTCAGCAACGCGACGACCGCCGCGCAGCAGACCTTCCCGACCGGCGCCTCGCAGATCGTCGGGCTCGCGTTCGACAGCTCGCTCAACATGTATCTGTCGAACGTGAACAACATCTACGTCTACGCGCCACCGTACAACAACCCGCCGGCGGCGGTGACGCCGACGCTGAGCGACACGTCGTACCGCAAGGAAGCGATCATCGGGAACCAGCTGTTCGTGTCGATGCCGATCAGCACGCCGCAGCCGCTCGGCCGCGTCGACGTCTACAACTTGCCGCTGACGAACTCCAGCGTGCCGGCGTTCACGATGATCGGTACCGCCTGCCCGTGCCCGCCGGGGAACGCGATCAACATCCCCGAGGCCCTCACGGCCGACGCAGCCGGGAATCTGTACGTGGGGAACCTCGGCGCCCGCAGCGTCACGGTCTACGCGCCGCCGTTCAGCGCGTCGAGCCTGCCGACGGTCCAGGTGCAGTTCCCCTCGCCGTACGCGATCTTCGGCATCGCCGTCGGAAAGTAGTCCCTCACGGCCAACGTGCGAACGCTCCGGCCGCCTCGGCCGGGGCGTTCGTCATGCGCGCCCCCGGCGAACGACAGGTAGCCCCAAGGAGGGGACGAAGGTATCCGGCAGGGGTTCCTTCGTCCGGTTTCGTTCGCTTGTGAGGGCTCAGCTATGTTGAGGCGGCTTCTTATCGTCATCGCCTTGGCCTCGGTGGTGACGGCTTGCAACGGTGGCTCCACGGCGCCGCCCCCGTTCTTCACCGGCGTGGCCGCGCCGACTCCGACGCCGACGCCGACCCCGGGGCCGATCGGCAGCGCCTCCGGCACGCTGACGACGAGCACCACGAACACGACCTCGACGAGTGTCGGCCCGGTCGGCGCGTTCGGCGCGCCGCTCAACAGCACGATCAGCTGTCCGCCGACGAACGTCGTCGCGCACCTCGCGATCAACTTCACCTCGACCCAGCCAGGCGGCACGCCGACGCTCGCCGCGATGAAGCGCCGGCCGCGGAACATCGGCGGCGGTCCGCTCACCCCGATCGTCTGGTTCACGGTGACGCCCGACGCGAACGTCAACTGCCCGAACTTGCCGACGTTCTCCGTCACGTTCCCGGCCGGGTCGACCCCTCCGGCCGCCGGCACGACGTACGTTGCCGTCTACGATCCGCATAACCCGGGCGCCGGATGGAACGCGATCTCCGGTCCGGCCGCGGTCTCGGGGAACACGTACACCTGGCCGACGTCGAGCTTCCCGCTCACGCTGCAGAACGGCGTCACGTATTCGTTCGTCGTCGTCACGACGAGCACCATTGTCTCGCTCTTCACGTGGTCGCAGCACCTCTACGTGGCGAACGACAACACGCCGGGCGGGATTCAGCAGTTCAACCTCCCGCTGAGCCCGATCTCGACGCCGAATTTCACCATCGCCGGGAACGACTTGGTCGCGGTGGGCGTCGACACCAACGGCAATCTCTGCACCGGCGACTTCCATCACAAGATCTTCTGCTTCACCGCACCGCTCTCGGGATTCAGCACGCCGAACGCGACGTTCAACAACGGCACCGCGGGGAACGTGGGTCAGTTGATGTTCCCGGCCTCGGGGCCGCAGATGAACCAGCTCTGGTCCGCGAGCGTCGGAACGGAGATCGACCGCTTCGTGCCGCCGTTCAGCAACGCGACGACCGCCGCGCAGCAGACGTTCCCGACCGGCGCCTCGCAGCTCGTCGGGCTCGCGTTCGACAGCTCGCTGAACATGTATCTGTCGGACGTCAACAAGCTCTACGTCTACGCCCCGCCGTACAACAACCCGCCGTCCGTCGTCACGCCGGCGCTCTCCGACACCTCGTACCGTAAAGAGACGATCATCGGAAGCCAGCTGTTCGTCTCGATGCCGATCAGCACGCCGCAGCCGCTCGGACGCGTCGACGTTTACAACCTGCCGCTGACGAACGCGAGCGTTCCGGCGTTTACGATGATCGGCACCGCGTGCCCGTGCCCGCCGGGGAACGCGATCAACATCCCCGAGGCGCTCACGAGCGACCAGTTCGGGAACCTGTACGTCGGGAACCTCGGCGCCCGCAGTATCACGGTCTACGCGCCCCCGTTCAGCGCGTCGAGCCTGCCGACGGCCCAGCTGCAATTCCCCTCGCCGTACGCGATCTTCGGGATCGCGGTCGGGAAGTAAGCACGCCGGCACGGCAGGTTTCCTAGCGATTGCGGAGGTACGGACGCCGAATGTTCGGCGCCCGTGCTTCCGTTGCGCTCGCGCTCGCGTGCGCGCTCCTTCCGATCGTTCCGCGGCCCGTGGCGGCCGACGCTCCGGTTCCGCTCGGCTACAAGGCGTACGATAGCTGGAACGCAATCCGCACCCCGAAGCTGTCCGACGACGGCCGCCGGCTCGTATACGCGCTCACGCCGCAGGACGGCGATCCGACGCTGGTCGTGCGCTATCTGGACGCGGGCACCGAGCGGCGTCAGCCGCGCGGGAGCGCGCCCGCGTTCGCCGGCAACGGGCGCTTCGTCGTCTACACGCACACCGCGCTGAAGAAGGACGTCGACGCCGCGAAGAAGGCGAAGAAGCCGGCCGCGGAGCAGCCCAAGAACGGGCTCGGGATCCTCGACCTCGATTCGCAGAAGCCGGCCGAGATCGTTGACAACGTCAAGACGATCGTGGTCGCCAAAGACGGCGGCGCGACGATCGCGTACCGCGCGGAGGCCTCGCCCTCGCCGAGCGGCTCGCCGGCGCCGTCGTCGAGCGCCTCGCCGGCCGCGTCGGCGAAGCCGAGCGCGCCGCCGAAAGGCGAGCCGACGCCGCAAGTCGTCGTCTCGGCGACGCCCGCGCCCGGCGCAACCGGCTCGCCGGCACCCTCGCCCTCGCCCTCCGGTTCGCCCGCGCCGAAAGCCGACAAGACGAAAGAAACCGGCACGCTGCTCACGATTCGCGACCTCGCCGGAACGAAGCGCGTGACGGCGCCGGACGCGACCGACTTCGCGGTCTCCGACGACGACCGGTTCGTCGCGTACGCGACCGAGACGAAGAACGGCAAGAACGACGGCCTGCACGTCTACGACGTCACACGCGGCACGACGACCGACGTGCTGACCGGCGAAGGACGCTACCGCAACGTGGCGTTCGCGCGCGACGGAACGTCGCTCGCATTCTTGAGCGATCAGGCCACGTACAAGCAAGACGTCCCGCACGACGCGGTTTACGTCGTCGATCTGCGCGCGCCGAAGCTGGCGGCGGTGAAGGTCGTCGATGCCGGAACCCCAGGGCTCGAAGCGAACACGACGCCGGACACGAACGGCAAGCTGACCTTCTCACGCGACGGCAAGCGGCTCTTCCTCGGTACCGCGGCCGCGCCGACGCCGATGCCGTCAGGAACGCCGGCGCCGACCGCGGTCGATCTGTGGTCGTGGCACGACTCGATCTTGCAGTCGCAGCAGAAGCACGACGCCGACACCGAGCGCAAACGGACGTACGCCGCGGTCTACGATCTCGCCCGCTCGCATTTCGCGCAGCTCGGTTCACCCACGCTGCGCGACGTCACGACAAACGACAACCCTTCGGTCGCGCTCGGACAGGACGACCGCGCGTATCGCCGGGCGTCGTCGTGGCTCGGCGAGGACTACACCGATCTTTACGCGGTCGCGCTCGCCGACGGGCGCCGCACGCTGCTCGCGCGGCGCACCACCGGCGGCGATCTCTCGCCCGGCGGCAAGTACGTGCTGAGCTGGGACGAGCCGTCGCGGCACTGGATCGCCTTCCGCGTCGCCGACCGCAAGCGCGTCGTGCTCGCGCCGCACGCCGGTGTCGCGTTTTACAACGTCGACGACGACCATCCGGCTCCGCCGCCGCCGTACGGCAACGGCGGCTGGCTCGCGGGCGACCGCGGCGTGCTGCTCTACGACGAGTACGACGTGTGGCTCGCGAATCCGGACACGGGCGCCGCGACGAACCTCACGCGCGGCGAAGGCCGCCGCGCGCGGACCGTCTACAGCCCGGTGCAGAGCGATCCCGAGGCAACCTCGTTCGCCACCGACAAACCGATCCTGCTCGCGCTGATCGACACGCGCAACTACGCGAGCGGGTACGCGCGCGTCGCGCCGTCGGGCGGAACGCCGGCGACGCTCTTCAAAGCCGACGAGCTCGTGTACGGGACGCGCACCGTGTTCAACGTCGGGCTGCACGATCTCACCGTGTCGCCGCTCGCGGCAAAGCACGCCGACCGGCTCGTCTTCTCGCGCGAGTCGTTCCGCCGCTACCGCGATCTGTGGGCGACCGACTCGACGTTTCGCACGCTGAAGAAAGTCACCGACGCTAACCCGCAGCTGGCGAAATACCGCTGGGGAACGGAGCGGCTGATCAGCTACAAGTGCGCTGACGGAACGCCGGTGCGCGCGATCATGCTCGTCCCCGACGGGCTCAAGGCGCAGAAGAAGGCGCCGCTGCTGGTCTACTTCTACGAGACGTACAGCAGCACGTTCCACCAGTTCTACTCGCCCGGCCCCGGGACGTCGCCGAACTTCGCGCGCTACGTCTCGAACGGCTACGTGATGCTGCTGCCGGACGTGCACTACAAGCCGGGCCATCCCGGAACCAGCGCGCTGGGCTGCATCATGCCGGCCGTCGACACCGCGCTGAAGACGGGCTACATCGACGACAAGCACATGGGAATCGCGGGCCACTCGTGGGCGGCGTACCAGATCAACTACATGATCACGAAGACGCATCGTTTCCGCGCGGCCGAAGCAGGGGCCGCGGCGACATGATCAGCGCGTACTCCGGCATTCGCTTGGAGAGCGGGATCGTGCGCGAGTCGCAGTACGAGCACACGCAGTCGCGGATCGGCGCGACGCCGTGGGACCGCCCCGACCTCTACATCGAGAACTCCGGCCTGTTCGGGATCAAGCACATCACCACGCCGTACCTGACGATTCACAACGACATGGACGGCGCCGTTCCGCAGTTCCAGGGGATCGAGTTCATCACCGCGATGCGGCGGCTCGGCAAGGAGGCATACCTCTTCTCGTTCGACGGCGAGGAGCACGGGCTGCGCGACCGCGAGCACCAGAAGTACTGGACGGTGCACCTCGACGAGTGGTTCGACTACTGGCTCAAAGGCGCGCCGCGCCCGGCCTGGATGAACGGCGTCGACTACCTGCACCGCGGCGAGCGCAACGTCCGCCCACTCTACGGCGAGTCCGACTAAGTCGTCGTCACGCAGCCGTCGAAGTACGTGTGTGTCACCCTGAGCTTGTCGAAGCGTGAGCGACAAACGCGACCGCAAGAGTTTGCAATCCGCGGTTCCGAAACTCGCGTCATAGCATATTGATTCGAACGCACGTTCGCGATATAATTACTGTCAGCAAAAACACTTCGCACAAAAAAACTAGCGGCCCGGCCGGTGTTGATCGCACCGACCGAGCCCGTCACCCGATGAAATGAGGTCATCGAATGACTCCACACGAGTTCGACGCTCCGTCGTCGAGCCCTCGGCACGGCGAAGCCGTCGCCGAACAGGGATCGTCCGCGCGGCCGCCTTGCGCGGCGACATCTCGGAAGCAGTTTCACGCGACGATGGCGGACGTGACGGATGAAGGGCACCAGAATACGCCCGGCATGGTGCGGTCCGAAGACTTCAACCCGTACGTGATCGTGCAGTTCCTGCGCGACAACGGCATCGATGCATGGCTAGCCGAATCCGACGACGGATTCGGCTACGCGTGCGACGATCCGGAGCGCGCATCGAACGTCCTTTTCGCATGCGTTTGCCTGCGCGCGTCCATCAGCTATGCCCGTGAAGCGGCGTACTGGTGCGCGGAGGCGAAGCGATGATCGCGCAGCGATCGCGCCGGACGCCGGTGGAACCGCTGTCAGCGCGCGTCCTGCGATACCGGATCGCCCGCGGTTACAGCGCTCCTGACCTTGCGGGCGCGGCAGGCACTTGGCGGGCGCGATTCGACGCCTCAAATCCGGCAGACCCGCACGGCTTGCGCTGGCACCCAGAATGACGACGTGGGGGCGGGCCGGCTGAGACGTCGACACCAGCCCCCATGCTTTGATGAGCAAGCGAGGCCAAGTCAAGCAGGCGAAGCCTCAGCGCCGGATGCATTCCCAAAGCCCGCAGCAAGTGGACCGAGAGGTCGAAAGGTGCAACTGAGAGCTGTTGCACGCGTTGGCGGTATCACCGGACTGTTGCTGTCGTTCGTCACGGGCGCATCGGCGTCGCCTCCCCTACCGCAATTGCGGCTCGGCGCGCTGGCCTTCGATGAGGTCTACATTTTCGGACCTGCGGACCAAGTTCCAAATCAGCCGGGGTCATTTGCGCGTGACTTCGCTAACGCTACAGCACCCAATCGGCGGCATGGAATTTCTGGCCTATTCCAAGACATACTGGACACGGTTACCCATCAACAGGTTCCGATTGGCCCATCGCTGACGGCGTTTCGGCATTATGTCGCACGCACAAAGGAGCGCCTCGATACTCCTATAGCGCATACCGCTATGCTGTACAGTTGCGTGGAGCGAGCCGGACCCGAAGTAACGGAACTTGATTTAGAGAAGAAGACGTATTGGGTTTCTCCCATCAGCGGAATTGACATTCATCCGATGTCTGCTGCAATGCCGAAAGCACCGAATTCACTTCGATGCGCCAGAATTCGGTTTTTCTCGGCCACTTTAAGGTTGAGGGTGAAGATACGGTGGCCTACCGATGGACGTGGACGCGTACCGCGAGCGGCGTACCGGCCAGTCCACGCGCTCTGCCACAAAAGAAACAAGGAACGTCTAGCCGAGACATCGGCGGTCAGGGAAAGGCTCCGTCCGAAAATTCGAATGACGTGGCGACAGCCTACGCAAAAGCGATGCCCGATATCCGCGATCCCAATGGTCGGGAAGATCCGGGGCCGTCTGTAGGCGCAACGACAATCATCGCGACAGCGTTCTACGGAAAGCTTTTGGACCCGCATCCACGGAACCCATTCGATTGTCCACACACATCGATCGAACCATACCCGCCGTTTACTCGTAGCGTCGCGGCAGGCATGAATTCGTTGAAGACGCCCAGCGGGCGACGCATCTTTGACGTCACGATTGTCGGGCCAGATCCACCGACGCAGAAGCTCGTCATGTTTGAGGTCGCAACATTCCCTCTGTCGGGTACCGCCGCTGCTTGGGAGCGAGGCAATATTAGCATCGTTGCTGTGGACGATCCTGCCTTTTCCATACCTGACGATTTCAGGCAGGTACCTCCGGTTCCGTGAAGCGGGCGTGGGTCATCGCTCTCTGCGCGGCAGGCCTCATCGTTATGGTCGTCGTTGGCCTTGAATTTCTTAGCATTGTCGCGGATGCAAACAGAGCGCAATATAACGTCGTCCCGACTGTGGTACGTGGCGAAGATGTACTTGCATTGGCAATTGCATATGCAACCATTTGCCTCGTCATCATTCAGATCACTTTGGCGTGGTCGCAAATACTTTTGGCAAATCGGCAGATCAGACTTTCGCGGCAGGCAAACGATTTGGCAGAGCGCGTACTGAGCGTCGAAGAAAAAGCGTTTGATATCGCGGCGGTTCAAGGTAAGATTCTGCTCGCGCATGAATCGCGCCTTGGTCAGCGTGCCGAGCTTTCGGCATTCCTACGGCCGCGCGAACGGGGGGGAGCGCTCGCCGTGATTGTTCGAAACGATGGCGCCCGATCGGCCTCCGGATTTCGGATTCGGCTTTACTACAACGAAGGAGATGCGCGGTGCGTCATTCTCGGGAGGTCCTGGACGGACGCAAAAAGCAACGGCGTCGTCGTACGCGAGACTGACGTTAAGGTGGAGATCTGGCCCGACACGGAGTACATCGTACCGAGCGCTCGAATTAGTCGCCGGTTGGTTGAATTCGGGGTTTCTTTCGTTAAATGCTCACTCCACTATCGCGATGGGCGCACGCCAGCGACATCCGCGGAATATCTGCCCGTTAACTATGGCGAACTGCCGATCTAGCGGTTATCCGAATCTGCGTGCCGCGGCTCCGCCGATGGCCACATCCGCTGATAGCGGTGTGTGAAATTGGCGGCTTGAGATAGGAACGGCCATCGTTATCTCGGCGAAAGTTACTTTCACAAACAACTTTTCCGCTAAAAAGTCATCTATAATAACCCTTCGGCGGGAGCGCTGCCGTTGCGTCAACAGTGCTAGCCTAGTTGAGTAACTCAACTCGATCCATATCGAGCCATTCAACGGTGCTTGAACGCTCGCCCTCACCAAATTTCGTCGAGGGTACCGTTAGCACCAGCCTTCCGTTGAGAATCAGTGAGTTTTCCAAGCGTCCCTCCCCAAAACCGCCTTCCTTCCAATAGATGCGGACGCGCCGGTTGAGAAATTCAAGCACATCGTTTCACTACGGATGCGTTTTCCGGGCCCCGACTCAACGGCACTGAAGCCTGGTCGAGTGTGGGCCGGTTCGACCGAGGCAACGCGGTCGGCATAGATTGGTACGCCATGTTCGCCCTGCGCCTGTACGACAGTGTATCCGCCACTATCGCTTACCAAGAAGCCTTCGACGAATCGTCCGTCGATGAACACAATACGTTGCCAGCGGCCGATAAAACGTTCCAAGTCCATCGTTTTTAACGTTCCCCTCGTTTACGGTTCAAAACGTAGCGCCATGGCAAAGCGGTGCTTCGACGATACCGCCCCGGATGTCAGCCCACGAGCGACCATGAGTTGACGGCTCTTGATATCGCTGAATGAACAACGTCGAAAAGGCGTCCCCCCGCCGCGAGCATAACTCCGCCTCTTGATCGGGCGAGCCCGTTATGCCGTTCGAGCTCTCCAGAGGATCCCTCTTTGCAACAGTGCTTGACGGATAACGAGAACGGCACCGATCGAAAGAACCGTTGCGAGCACCGCATCGACGACCGCGCCGGCGAGCGCGCCTCGGAACGCCAAGTGACTCACGAAGCCCACACACCCAAGGGCGAGAGGAATTAGAATTCCGCGAATGTCCTTCCGCATCCACCGAGCCATCAGGCGCGCCTTCGCGCGCAGGTCGTCCGCAAAGTCCTGATACGGGGTCTGGCTCGAGCGGTTGAAAACCAGGAGCATCGCGAGCGCCGCATGGACGGCGAACGCCGCATACCAAAACTGAATGGGGACGAGCGGCGAGCCGTGGAACGGCGCGACGATCAGGAACAGCGAGATCTCCGCCACTCCGAGCGCCATTGGGACGATGAAGTCGAGAAGATTCAGTCGCGGCCCCGAGATCGTTGCTCCGCGCGTCCACGTCGTGAGCGTCACGAGTGAGAACAAGCACGACACTACGAGGAACATTAACCGCTGGTCGCGATTTGGCAGCGTGCCTGCAAGCAGCACTACGGTCGCATTTGCCGCAAACAGTAGTTCCGCGCCCTTCATCAGCGCTTGAAGAGTTGTATACCACCAGTACACTTCCGTGTGTGGGCCGTACCGACGGTCCGACAGCATCGAGCCGTCGCCATGGCTGGTACGATTGCGCGCTCCGCGCCGCGACGTTTTTTTGGCGCTGTTGAGCGCGTGCTGAGGCTGACGCCGACTTCCTTGGTACATCTCGTCGTGACGAAACATGCTGGCAACCGCCTTCTCTGAGCGCAGCGGCACCAACCGGCCTGCGCTTGCATAAGTCACTACCGGCGCCAGCAACGGAAGTTACGCTGCCCAGCAGGCGTTCACTTGCAACTGGCGCGGGACGCTCGCAATCGAAGCGAGTGCTCGCGGCGCTCGAGCGAGCCCGCGCAACGTCGCTCGGCAAAGATCCGGATGCCTTCGAGCGCGCCGTGTGCGCGCTCTTCGAGACACTCGGCTTCGTCGCCACGCACGTCGGCGGAAACGCCGCGCCCGACGGCTTCGTCGACGCACCGCTCGGCCCGCTCGCGTACCGTGCGCTGCTCGAATGCAAGACGGGCCAATCCAACGTCATCGTCTCGCAACTCAACGTCGCGGAGGCGGCGAAGTATCGAGACCGCTACGAAGCCGACTATTGCCTCTTGGTCGGTCCGGGTTTCGCCCCGCGAACGACCTTCGCCAGCGAGCTGCAGATCCACGGCGTCTCGGCCTGGACCATCGACGACCTCGCCGCCGTCTTCCACGCGGGCTTCGATCCGAATCGTCTGCGTCCGCTGTTCGGCCCGGGGCTCGTTGCCGACGTCGTCGAGGACGCCGTCTGGGACGCCGCGCACGGCGAAGCCAAGTGCATCGCCGCGATCTGCGAGATCCTCGAATCGATCGCCGCGCGTCAGCAGCGCGTAGCGCTCGCCGCGCCGCCCTCAGAAGCGCCGCACCTCGACGTAGATGCCGCCACGCTGATCCTCGACGAACACTTCTCCGCCGGCAACAGTCCCGCACGCTGCACTCGCGCCGACGTCGAAGCCGCTTCGCATGGCTCAGCCATTCCCGCATCCGCCGCGCCCGCTGGACCGACCCCCAACACCAATCGATCGTCGTCACAACCGCGCTCGTGTCCCCCTGAATTTTTCGAAGGGTGGTCGACCCTCACGCTCGTCCCTCTCGGTAACGCACGTGTAACGATCCCCGCCCTTCCCGGTAATCCACCCCGCACGAAACGGCTCGAGGCGGCGCGGCCCGAGACACACCATGTGCGGGCAACGGCGCTCGGCCTGCCCAGAGAGGCGGACGTGGCTCGATCAAAGTAATAGGGGCGCATTGCCGAGCTTGGAGGGTAAGCGTGCGACGATTGATGGCCTCCCTTTTTGTCTGCTTCGCTGTTACCGCGCTTATGAATCGACACGTGGCAGTTGCGCAGGCGATTCGAACCCCTCAATTTTTCGGGGTGTATGCGCTCGTCCACGGAAAGCTTGTCGAACTGCCGCCAGTCGAGATTCACCCGGGACTCGGCGGGCTCGCATTCGTTGACGCCCCGCCCAGCGTCGACGTCCCAGGCACCGGCATCGTCCTTCTCGTGTATCAGCGAGAGATGGCGAGCGCACCGCCGGATCATGTTGCTTTGACCCGGCTCCTCCGCATGCGATCACAAGTTTTCGAAGCGACGCCCGGGATCGCGTCCAATACTCGGGTCGTCGACGTACCAAGGCGCCTCTGGACGCCGACCGATCCGTCGATCTCGCTCCGCGTCGCACCCGTACCATCGAAACCGGACATGGTCATGCTGAAGTTCGCCGATCCGAAGTATGCACTATATTCGGGACGTTGGACGATCAAGATCGGTGCGAAGGACTACGGGTTCAACGTCCAGGACACCACCGGTCGGATCGCCGAGGGTTGTGTGAACGACATCATCCAGCTTGCCATTCATTCACTTCGCGATTGCGCTCCAGGAATCAATACGCCATCGGGCGAGCTTCGGGTGGCGACCGCGAATGCGCCGATGCTGAAGGCGGCAACGCAAGCGCCGTGGAAGACATTCACGTTCGAGCGCTACGGATTTGGGATTGCATCTCCTGTCGAACTCGACCCCGTGGCGAATGTTCCTAACTGGTTCTCCCATGTTTTCGCCGACCAAGTCCTTCTCACGGTGAAAGTCGACGAATATTCCGCGACGAACCCGACGTCTCTGTCGCAACGTATCGAGGACGAGGTCCGAAGCCAAGAGCACAGCATGATAGCGGCGGAGGTTCTGAATAGAACGCCGATCTCGCTCGGAACCGCGCCCGGGGTGGATCTCACGGTGGAGGCAACGACCGTTGGGAAGGACCGCGTCCGCATCCATAAGCGGGTTCGAATCTACGCGACGCCGTCCTACGTCTATACGATCGAATCGAGGGCGCCGATCGAGCAGTCGTTCTGGAGCGGCACGGACCGGTTTTTCGCCTCTTTCCGCATCTTGCCGGCCGAATCGTCTCGGACGCGGTGAGAGTTGTTGTGGCGGTAAACATTGAGGGCATCAGGTGTGGGATCTGACGCAACGCGGCTTCCGCGGCGCGAAAATGATGATCTGCGATGCTAACCTGCGAGCTGGAAGGCAGCGATCGCCATGGTGTTCCGCGCAACGTGACATCGCTGCCACCTACACTTTATGCGCAACGCTCTGGCATTGCGAACCAGGCCCAGCGGAAATCGAGTACATCGCGCGCGCCAAAGGTCACGACCGCAAGCCGCTCATCGTCCAAGACCACGATCGCCGCTTCCGCGCGAATCACACTCCGGATCCCTGGCCCACGCCCGCCGACTTCGCACTCCCGGCCCCGTCAGCAGCATCGCTCGCCGGCGCTCGAGCGAGCCCGCGAAACGTCGCTCGGCAAAGATCCCGACGCCTTCGAGCGAACCGTGTGCGCGCTCTTCGAGACGCTCGGCTTCGTCGCCACGCACGTCGGCGGAAACGCCGCGCCCGACGGCTTCGTCGACGCTCGACATTTCAGTGCTGCCGGTTGACCATCGCCGTGCGAAACGGAAGAGCCCTCGGCACGCTCGCCGAGAGCTCTTCGCAGTGGCCTAGGCTCTCGTGGCCATTATACTGCAAAGAGCGCTCGGCGTGAAGCCCGCGTCGGGCTTGGAGGCGACGGGACTCGAACCCGCTGGCGAGAGGTGAGAGCCTAGGCCACATGCACCTGCAGCGCCCCCGAGCCGCACGTTCGCGCGCTGGACGCGCAAAATATCGCGACTTCATTCGAATAGGCGCAAACCTGGCCGAAGGGATGGTGCGTTGCCGGGTACCCTGGTCGTGAGCCCGCGGATCGCCCGGGCGAGCCCAGATCGCTTCGGCATCAATGCACCGCGAACGGTCAGCAAAAGTGTCGATCGAGACCTCATCGGCCGTCTGCGAATACCAGAAGGCACAATAGTGCTTGCAGTTCGGTTTCCGCAACGCAATCGTTCAGTGACCGCACCGCGGCTGTCGATCCTGACCAAGTCGGAGGGAAGCGTCGCCGTGGGTTCGTCGAAGGATGAGCCGCAATGAGTCTCATGCTTCGGCTCCTCGTATTGCTTGCAGCCGTGGTTCTCCCGGCGTGCGCGCCGACCGGCAGCGCCGGCGGCGCGCGGACGCTGCGGGAAGCGATCAGCTACGAGCCGCGCAGCCTGGACCCGCTGCTCGCGCAGTCCATCTCGGACAACGAGATCCTGCGGCTGATGTACGACCCGCTGATCGCGTGCGACCGCGCGGGCCGCCCGGTCCCGGCGCTCGCGGCCGTCGTGCCGACGCGCGCGAACGGCGGGATCTCCGCCGACGGGCTCACCATCACGTATCACCTGCGGCGCGGCGTGCGCTGGCACGACGGCGCGCCGTTCACGAGCGCCGACGTCGCGGCGTCGTTCCGGGCGGTGATGGATCCGCGCAGCCTGGTGCAAACGCGGCACGGCTACGACGCCGTCGCGCGCGTCGAGACGCCCGATCCGCTCACCGTCCGCTTTCGCCTGAAGCACCGCTTCGCGCCGTTCGTCGGCACCGTCTTCGCGGAAAGCGACGAGCCGTACTATCTAGCCCCCGCGCACGTGCTGCGCGGCGAACCGCTGGCGCAGAACCGGCTCAACGGCGAAGCGATCGGGACCGGACCGTTCCGGCTCGTGCGCTGGGCGCGCGGCGACCACCTCGAGCTCGCCGCGAACGAGGCGTACTGGGGCGGCAAACCGGCGCTCGCGGGGATCGTCGTGCGCTTCATCCCCGACGAGAACACGCAGCTCGTCGGGCTGCGCAGCGGTGACCTCGACGCGGTGATCGTGCTCTCGGCGAATGCCGCCGCGCAAGCGCGCGCGATCCCGCACGTGCGCCTCGCGATCTCGCCGCTCAACGCGTACTGGGGCGTGATGATGAACAACCAGCGCTCGCATCCGACCGGCGACCTGCGCGTGCGGCGCGCGCTCGCCGCCGCGATCGACGCGCGCGCGTTCCGCCAGAAGGTCACGCACGGCTACTACGCGCCCGCGATCGCCGATCTTCCGCCCGTCCTGTGGGCCGCGGACCGCTCGCTGCGCCCGCTCGCGCACGACCTGCGCGCCGCGCGAGCGCTCCTGGCGCAGGCCGGCTACGGGCCCTCGCATCCGCTCGTGCTCGAGCTCGCGATCCTGCAGGCCTCGCAGACGCACCGCGCGGAGGCGGTCGCGCTGCAGAGCGAGCTGCGCCCGCTCGGCGTCGACGTGCGCATCCATCCGTATCTCGGCAACGTCTTCGACTCGCCGCCCTCGCAAGGCGGAATTCTGCCGCGTGGCCGCTACGATCTCGCGCTGTACGGCTGGTACGCGGGAATGGATCCGGACGACAGCGGCCAGTTCACCTGCGACCAGCGCCCGCCCAACGGCTACGACCACTCGTTCTACTGCAGCGCCGAGATGGACGCCGCGCAGCGCGACGCGCTCTCTTCGTACGACGAAGGCGTGCGAAAGCGCGCGTATGCGCGGGTCGAGGCGCTGCTGCTGCGCGACGTGCCGATCCACTTTCTGGGCTCGCCGGTCGCGATCTCGGCGCTGCGCGACGACCTCGCCGGCTTTTCGCCGACGCTCGTCACCCAGAGCGCGAACGCGCAGCGCTGGAGCCTGCGCGCGGCGGCCAAGTAGCCGCACGCAGGACAGGAATTCGCGCGCGGCCCCCGGCAAAGCGCCTGCCATGAGACCGCGGACCGTACGATCCGTCGCGTGCGCGCTGGCGCTGCTCGCGGCAAGCGGCTGCGGCGGCGCCGGCGGGACGCCGTCGTTCGAGATCACCGAGCCGATCTCGATCGCGCCGTTCGGGCAAGGGCCGAGCGCGACGACGCCGACGAGCCGCATGAGCATCACGCACGGCACGTCGGTCTCGTTCCACGTCACCGAAGGAATCTACACGGGCAACTACACGACCAGCGTGGTGACGAACCCGCCGGGAAGCTCGTGCATCACGGTCACGCCGGCTACCGGAAACTACGTCTTCACGGTGAGCGTCAGCGCCGCAGCGAGCTGCACCTATCCGCAGACCGCCGACATCACGTTCACCGACGTCGTCGGCCGCGCCGCGACGCTCTACGTTCAAGGAGTCTGAGTGCGAATCTCATGACGCTCGATCTGCACGCGCCGCTGCCGCGACCCGGACGCTCGATCCGGTATGCGAACGTCGACGGGCTGCAGGTGGTGCTGGACCTCACGAGCGCCTCGTACTACGTGCTCGACGACGTCGCGAGCGCGATGTGGTCGGTCGTGACCGAACGATCCGACATCGAGTCTGCGCTCGTCGAGCTGGCCTCGAGCTTCGGCGTCGAACGGGAGCGGCTGCGCGGCAATTTCGACCGCTTCGTAACCGATTGTGTCGCGCGCGGCTTTCTCGAGTTTCCGGCGCCGCCGGTGCCTGTGCTGCGACGTGCGCCGGCGGTGCGGCCGGCCGTCGTGCCGTCCTCGGGTCTGCTACTGGCCGCGCTCGCGTGGCGCAGCCTGATCGAAACGCGCGCGTCGCTCGCGCGCCAGGGGTTCCGGGCGGTGTACGAGCGCTGCGCGAGCCTGCCCTTAACCGTGCCCGGCGCCGGCTTGGAGCGTGCGGCGGCCGCCTTCCGCCGAGCCGAGAACTTCAGCATCTCTCGGCATGCTCCCGACGACTGCTTGCCGCGTTCGCTCGCGCTCTACCGCTTTCTCCGGCTGGCCGGCATCCCGGCGACGCACGTGATCGGGGTGACGCGGATTCCGTTCCAAGCCCACGCCTGGGTCGAGTTCGGCGGCCACCCGGTCCTCGACGACTCTCCAGTGCGGGCCGGTATGACTCCCCTTGCAAGACTACCGGCCACAGGATAGACTAGGGACAACGACCAACCGAAACCGGAGAGGAATCTTGAAGCAACGCAATCCGAACGAACCGGCCTACGGCGCGCCGTCCATCGTCTTCGTCGGAGCGGTGGGTTCCGTCACGAAACAAACGTTTACCGGCAACCTCTGCGACGGAACGCCGTGCGACGGAACCGGTTGGCGGAAAGGCGCCTCGCTGGATCACGAGCACATTGAGTCGGAGGCGACGAAGCCACGCGACGTGCCGTCCGACGAGACGCGTTCGAACTCTTGATCTTACTCGACCGACCGGAGGACCCGATGCGCGACGCCGACCCGATCCGTAACGCCCCGACGTACGAAGAACCGACGATCGTCTTCGTCGGCGCCGTTCAAGCGGTGACCAAGATGGGCCGGAACGGCAACATTTGCGACGGGACGCCGTGCGACGGCACCGGCTGGCGGCGCTCGTCCGTCGTAGAGTTCGATCACGACCACATCGAGTCGGAGGCGACGAAGCCCAGAGGCCTGCCGCCCGAAGAGACATCGTCCGAGGCTTGAGCGGCTTTTTCGGCAGCCTCTCGCGCGGCGGACTTCAGCCGGCGGGCGCGGCGTTCGAAGGCTGCCGAATTCTCTTTCGCGGTCATCTGGCGCATCGCCGCGAGCTCGCGGAGCGTTTCGGCGCTGCGCCCGGCGCGTCCGCCGAGGAGCTGCTGGCGCGCGCCTACCGGCGTCATGGTGAAGCACTCACGCGCGTCGTCCTCGGCGAATACGCAGCCGTCGTTTTGGACGTCGCAGCGCACACCGCGCTGCTCGTCCACGACGCGCTCGGAATCGTTCCGCTGTTCTACGCGGAGCGGTCGGGCGAGCTGACTTTCGCAACGCACCTTACAACGCTGGTCGAGGCGCTCGGTGTGCGGCAGCTCGACGAGGAGTACATCGCCGACTTTCTCGCCACCGGCGAGATCCCGGGCGCACGAACGCCGTATGCGCAGGTGCAGCGGCTGCTCCCGGGAGAGGTGTTGCGCTGGGCGAACGAGCGCGCCGGTTCGCGCTTCGCGTGGACGCTCGCACAAGCCGATGCGGAGCTACCGGCGAGCGACGCAGGCTACGATGAGCGGATCGTCCAGCTCGTGCACGATGCGGTGCGGGCCGCGTTGGACGAAGACGAGCGCGTGTTCGCCGAGCTCTCCGGCGGGCTCGACTCCTCGACGGTCGTCTCGGCAGCCGCGTCCGCGGGTCGCGCGCTGGACGCCGTCTCGTTCGTCTACTCGCGCTGGCCGCCCGCCGACGAACGGCGGTTCATGGAAGCGGTCGCCGAACGGTGGAACGTCACGCTTCACCCGATCGACGCTTCGGAGTTGCTGCCGTTTTCCGAGCCACCAGCGGGATTCTTCGCCGAGCCGACACCGTCGATCTACATGGGACGGCTTGCGCGCGCGCGCGACGAGCTGCTGGCCTCGCACGGAGCCGACGTGTTGCTCACGGGCACCGGCGGTGACGAAGTGTTCGGCTCCGATGCGGGGATGCCGTTTCACCTCGGCGACGCGCTGTTCACAGGCCGGCCCTGGCGCGCGCTGCAAGACGTGTCGGAATGGGGTGGTCGCGGCGCACGCTCGATGCTCCATTCGGTCTGGCACGAGCTGCTCGCCCCGGCCGTTCGCCATGTTCGCGGACGACAGGTGTGGCGCGTCCCTTCGAAAGACTTGCCGGACTGGATCGATCGCGAGTACCGCGCCGCAAGGGCGCTCGATACACGCTGCGAGGGCCGGTTGTCGCCGCGCTGTGCGACCCCGAGCCGGCAATTCGTCGCCGACGCGCTCTGGAACATCGCCTTGAACCTCGGAACGCGTGCGCAGCGCGGCGTCCGGCACGACACGCGTCATCCGCTGCTCTATCTGCCGCTGGTCGAGTTCATGAGCTGCGCGCCGCCGCACTACAAGGTGCGCCCGGGCGCAGACCGCGTGCTGCAGCGGCGTGCGCTGCGCGGCATCCTCCCCGAAGCGGTGCTGCGCCGGCGCTCGAAAGCGAGCGGCTCGTGGGGACTCGTCGAGGGGATTCGCCGCAGCAGCGCGTGGTGCGAGCTGCTGACGGACCGGTCCGAAATGGTCGAGCGCGGGATTGCCGACCGAGAGCGCTGGCGGCTCGCCGTGCGGCAAGCGCGGGTGGGACAACTCCACGGCGACCGCTTCTTCATGACCGGCGTCGCGCTGGAAGCGTGGCTGCAGCAGGTGCGCGAGCGGCGCGCTCCGGTGCGCGAACCGACCCCGGCCTAGTAGGGAGGCGAAGGGAGGATAGCGGGCCGGACCTCGCGCGGCACGAACAACGGCGGATGATCCGGCGCCCCTTCGTCGCCCTGTTCGCCGTCGTGCTCGGCACCTCGTCGCTCGCTTCGCTCGCCACGGCGCAGACGCCGACGGAGGCGGCGCCCGCCGCGACGGCCGCACCGCGCGCCGCCGCGACCGTCGCGCCGAGCCCGGCGCCCGCGCCGACCCTCGCCCCGACGCCGCCGTCCGAACCGTCGGCCGCGCCGCGCCCGGCCGCGGCCTCGCCGATGCCGAGCGGCGCCGCCGCGGCGTTTCCGTTCGCCGCCGGCACCGTGCCGACGCAGTCGTACGCGACCTTCACCAAGTCGACGACGCATCTCGACGGCGTCATCGACCTGATTCGCAAGGACGATGAGCTGTACTTCGACCTGCGGCCGGACAACTTCGACAAGACGTACATCGTGATGCCGTCGATCGAGCGCGGCGTCGGCGGCGGCGCGTTCGCCGGGCGCGTCTACGAGCCGTTCCAAGTGACGTTCAAGCTGGTCGGCAAGCGCGTGCTGTGGATCACGCCGAACACGCGCTACGTCGCCGCGAAGGGCAGCGCCGCGGCGAACTCGCTCGCGATCAGCGTCGCCGACTCCGTGATCCTCTCGACCCCGATCGTCGCCGAGGATGCGGCGAAGCAGCACGTCGTCGTCGCGCCGACGCTCTTCCTCACCGACTTCGAAGGGATCGGCGCGGATCTCGGGCGCGGCGCGACGCCGACCACGCTGCCGGGCTTGCTCGTGCTCGCGGTGCGCCCCTCGTTCGCGGTCGACGCGACGAAGTCGTACTACGTCTCCACCAAGGCGTTTCCGCGCAACGACGAGATCAGCGTCAACTTGACGTTCAACGGGCCGCCGAACGCGCTGCGCACGGTCCCCGACGGGCGCGGCGTGCCGATCGGCGTGCACTACAGCGTCGTCGCGCCGCCGGAGCGCGATCCGAAGTTCGTCCCGCGCTACGCGGACGACCGCATCGGCTACTTCATCACCGCGCGGAAGCGCTACGGCAACGACGCGGCGTCCTCGCCGTTCGAGCGCTTCATCGAGCGCTGGAACCTGGACAACGGCCCGATCACGTTCTACCTGACCAACGAGATCCCGGCGGAGTACCGCAACACCGTGCGGCGCGGCATCTTGGCCTGGAACGACGCGTTCGCGAAGATCGGCCACCCGAACGCGATCGTGGTGAAAGACCCGCCTACCGATCCCTCGTTCGACCCGGACGACGCGCGTTACACCACCGTTCGCTGGATCACCTCGGACTCGCCCGACTTCAGCGCCTACAGCCCGCACGTGAGCGACCCCGACACGGGGCAGATCATCCGCGCGACGGTCGTGATCGACGGCGAGTCGCTGCGCTCGATCAAGCGCGGCTACGTCGACCGCATCCTGCCGGCGCAGCGCGCGCGCGCTTCCGCGTACGCGCAGCCGAGCACGCTGCTCGACCCGTACGCGAGCGCCGGCACCGCCGACGACGAGGACGGGCAGCGCACCGAAGAGTGCTCGTACGAGGAAGACTCGGTCGCGCAGGCGGCGCTCGGAACGCTGCTGCTCGCGCAGAACCCGCGCGCGACCGCGGCCGACCGCGAGCGCTACGCGCAGGAGTGGCTGTTCAGCACCGTGATGCACGAGGTCGGCCACACGCTGGGGTTGCGCCACAACTTCCAAGGCTCGACCGCCGACAGCTTCGCGGAGCTGCACGATCCGGCGTTCACCCGCGCGCACGGCACGACGGCGTCGGTGATGGACTACACGCCGGCGAACATCGCGGCGCCGGGCGAGAAGCAGGCCGACTACTTCCCGACGCACCTCGGCGCGTACGACTACTGGGCGATCGAGTACGGCTACCGCAGCTTCCCGAACGTGCGCAGCTCGTCGGACGAAGCGATCCCGCTCTCGCGGATCGCCGCGCGTTCGACGCAGCCCGGCCACGCCTACGGCACCGACGAGGACGCGACCGCGTACTCGGTCGACCCGCGCATCCAGCCGTTCGACCTCTCGAGCGATCCGCTGGCGTACGTCGACGAGCAGTTCCGCGTCGACGACAACGTGACGTCGCGGCTGACGCGCAGCTATCCGGGCGACGCGCGCTCGTTCCAAGACTTGCGCTCGGGGCTGGTGACCGTGCTCAACAACGAATTGAACAACGCGGAGGTCGCCGCGCGCTACGTCGGCGGGATCTACACCTCGCGCGCGCACCGCGGCGAGCCCGGCGCGCCGCCGCCGTTCCGCGCGATCCCGCGCGCGCAGGAGCGGCGCGCGTTCGAGCTGCTCGACCGCCGCATTCTCTCTTCGAAAGCCTTGCGGTTCTCGCCGGAGCTGCTGAACTCGGTCGCGCCGACGCGCTACGGCACGCACTGGGGCGCCAGCAGCCCGCTGCGCGCGGACTTTCCGGTGCGCGAGGTGATCGGCGAACTGCAGGACGACGTGATCGCCGAGCTGTTCTCGCCGGTCAACCTCGCGCGCATCGCCGACCAGGAGCTGAAGGTGCGCAAGCCCGGCGACACGATGACGCTCGCCGACCTCTTCAACTGGACGAACGCCGCCGTCTACGACGACCTCGGCCGCGCCTCGATCGATCCGACGCACCGCGAATTGCAGCGCCGGTTCTCCGACCTGCAGATGGAGATCGTCGCGCTGCCGGCGCCGTACGCCGACCAGTTGAACCTGCCGCGCGAGACGCAGTCGCTCGCGCGCTACAACTTGATCCGGCTCGCCGCGCGTCTCGACGGCGCAATCCGGGCCGCGCGCGACGACGGAACGCGCGCGCACTTGGTCGACCTGCGCGTGCGGGTGAAGGGGCTGCTGGCGGCTCACAACGTTCGCGCGATCTAAAATTTCGTGCGGTGATTCCGCGCACAGCGGAGACGCGAAGTTCCGCGCACGGTATCTAAGTGAGCTAGCACACGTGCATCCGCCTGGCTGCTTGGTGCAGGATGGGCGGTATGAAACGGATTTCAGCGCTCGTCGGCGGCGTCGTTCTCGGCGCCGCGCTCTTGGCGTCCTGCGGCGGAGGCGGCGGTTCGGGCTCGAGCGCCCCGAACGGCGGCCCGATGCCGCCCTCGAACACCTCGGCACCCTCCGGTTCGCAGGCGTTCACTTCCAGCGACGCCGTCGCGATCCCGACGCCCGCACCGGGCGCGCAGACGGTTCCCGTTCCGCTGACGTCCGACGCGGCGAGCGGCGCCGCGGCGAACGCGGCGTTTCCGGCGAGTGGAAACGTTCCGCCCGACACGACGGTCGCGTCGACGTACTCGGCCAACGCGGACTCTTCGGTCCCCGCGCTCGCCCGAGCGCGTGTGACGACGGCGCGCACGACGCGCGACGGCGGCACGAGCAACAGCAGCGGCGCGATCGCGTACCTGCGGCTGCAGTTCTCGGCCGACGTGACGCTCCCGCAAGCGCCGGCCTTCACGTTCACCGTGCCGGGAACGTTCACGACCGCGAACGGCGTGACGTACTGGCTCGCGCTGTACGATCCGCTGCGCGCCGCCGCCGGCTGGCAGAAGCAGTTCGAAGGTCCGGCGGCGGTCACGCCCGCGCAGACCGCGAGCGGCAACGCGGCGACGAAGTTCGACTTCGCCTCGAACGGCAAGCCGATCACCTTCAGCGCGAACCAGACGTACTATCTCGTGCTGCTGAAGGTGGACCCGAACGCGCCGAGCCCGACGCCGATCCCCTCGACGGTCCCGACGAACTCGCCCGAGCCGAAGCCCGCGCCGGTCGTCGCGAGCCCGACGAGCCTGTACTTCCCGGCGGTGAGCTCCTCGCCGGTTCCGGTCACGTTCTCGCAACAGGGCTTCAGCGGGACGTTCTCGCTGCACGGCGACTGCACCGGGATCGTCAACACGAACGGCGCCAGCCCGACGTGGACGATCACGCCCGTCGGCCAAGGCCGCTGCGTCATCATCGGCCTCGGCGATCGCGGCGCGTCGGCGGTCGTGCACGTCGGCGTCGTCACGCCGTACGAAACCCCGCGCCCGAGCCCCTCACCGACCACCGCGCCGACGGAACACCCGAGCTCCGAGCCGACGCACTATCCGACCTATCCGCCGACGACGGCGCCGACGGAACATCCGAGCTCCGAACCGACGCACTACCCGACCTATCCGCCGACGACCGCGCCGACGGAACACCCGAGCTCCGAGCCGACGCACTACCCGACCTACCCCCCGACGACGGCGCCGACGGAGCACCCGACGACCTCGCCGACGCAGAACCCCGGCGGACCGACGCCGACGCCGACGCCGGGCAGCTCCAATCACTAACGCGACCTGAGCGTCTGACAGAAAGAGGACAGAGAACGAGGCGGTGCGCGAGCGCCGCCTCGTCGAACGTCCGGGGATGCGGGCGCTGCTTCGTCTCCTGGCCTTTTTCACGACCCTGCTGTGCGTGCGCGCGGCGAGCGCGGCACCGGAGTTCAGCTTCGCCGGCGCGGGGGCGACCTTCCGGCCGGACACGCCCGTGCGGGTTTCCATCCAGTCGTATTATGAGGTGAACGTCGAGATCGGCGTGGTGCCGGTCTCGCTCGACGAGTTGATCGCGGTCGAACGCGGCGCGGCGAGCGAGAAGCTCGCGGCGGATCTCGAACACGACCGGCGCCCGATCAAGACCGTCCGCACGACGATCCCGAACAACCCGAAGCAGGAGCCGCACGCGGTCGAGATCGGCACGCTGAAGCCAGGTTTCTACGGTCTGCGGGTGCGCGCGAACGGACAGCCGCGCGGCGTGCAGCTCGCCGTCGTGACCTCGCTCGGCGTGGCGACGACCGACGTGGGCGACGCCTTTACCGCATACGCGGTCGATCTGCGCACGCTGCACGCGCGCAGCGACGTGGCGTTCGAGCGCTATCCGGCGCGCAGCGGCGCGGCCGAGACGCGCCGCCCCGACGCGAGCGGCCTCGTCTGGTTCCCGCGTGCCGCAGGGAACGACTCGGGCGACGTGCTGGTGGCGCGCGGCGACGACGGCGCGCTCGCCGTCACGCGCGGCGTCACCGGATACGAGAGCGCATCGGAGCGCGGCTACGTGCAGACGGACCGGCCGATCTACCGGCCGGGCGATCGCGTGCGGTTTCGCGCGATCGTGCGCGACGGCGGGCCGGGCGCGTTCAGCGTCCCGAGCGAGGAACAGCAGGTGCGGCTGCGCGACCCGAGCGGCAAGACGATCTTCACCGCGCAGCGGAACCTCGACGCGTACGGCACGCTCAGCGGCGATATCCCGCTCGGCGACGATCCGCAGCTGGGCTCGTACATGCTGAGCGCGGGAAGCGGCGAGAGCTCGAGCGCGGTCGGCCAGTTCGAAGTGCAGGCGTACAAGAAACCCGAGTACCTGCTCGACGTCTCGCGGCCGGCGGCGACGCCGGGCGGCGAGGTCGTGCGTTTCGGCGTCGCGGCGCGCTATTTCTTCGGCCGCCCGGCGGCCGGGATGAAGCTGCACTACCGCGCGTACTTCCGCCAGGGGTACGGTTGGTGGCGGAACGGCTCGCCGTTCCGCTTCGCCGGCTACCGCCCCGTGTACGAAAGCGAGCCGAGCCCGCTGCAGGGCGACCTCGTCGCCGACGCAGCCGGGCGCGCGACGATCGCGATTCCGACCGAACGCGTCACGCGCGAGAAGCAGCTGACGGTCGAGGTCGACGGGCGCGACGATTCCGGGCGCACGGTGACCGCGCAGGCCTTCTCGCAAATCACGCCGGGCTCGTTCTTCTTGGGCATCATTCCGAAGACGTACTTCAACGTGCTGGGCGAGGTCGTCGAGCTCACGGTGCGCAGCCAAACGTATGCGCCGCGCTACCCGGCGCGTCCGCACACGCCGGTCAGCATCACGTTCGCGCGGCAGTGGTGGGACCGCACCTCGCACGAAGAAGACCTGACGGGCGACGCGCAGAGCGTCGTGACCGACGAGAACGGCAGCGCGACGGTGCGCTGGAAGCCGTCGTCGGGCGGCTACTTCGTGGTGAAGGCGACTTCGCGCGACGAACGCGGGCGCGAGATCACTTCGTCCAACGCGGTGTGGATCGCCGCGCAGCGGTACGAGCGCGGCTACACCTTCGAGCAGCCGCAAGTGTTGCCGCAAAAGGCCGAGTACGCGCCGGGCGAGCGCGCGACGCTGCTCGTCACGGTTCCGCACGCCGACGTCGACGCGCTCGTGCACGTCGTCGGCGGGGCGACCGACCGCGTCTTCGTGCGCCGCCTGGCGACGACCGCGTCGACCGTCGAGATCGAGCCGCCGTCCGACGCGGCGTACTACCGGGTGTCGGTCAGCGTGCCGACGGCGCAGGGAATGGCGAGCGCGAACACGGCGCTCAACGTCGCTCCGGCGCCGCACCTGCTGCACGTCGCGGTGCGTCCGGACAAGGCCGTCTACGGCCCCGGCGAGCGCGCGCGCTTCGCGGTGCGCGTCGCCGACACGCAAGGAAAACCGGTGCGCGCCCAAATCGCGCTGGCGGTCGTCGACGACGCGATCTTCGCGCTGCGCCCGGAGAGCACGATCGATCCGTACGGGGCGTTCTACCGCAACGGAATGCCGTGGCGGCAGGACGGAAGCTCGTGGCACGGCCTCGACGCGCCGCTCTCGCTGTACCTGTACGTTCAGCCGCAGCTGCGGACGATCGGCAACGTCGCTTCGCGCGGCGCGGCGGCGCTGGTGCCGCCGCCGCCGACGCCGGGGTTCGCGCCGTCGCAAGCGGCGGACGTCTACTCGATCGCCGGCGCGCAAACCAACAAGCCGTCGCTGCAGAAGCTGCGCAGCGACTTCCGTGACACGGCGTACTGGACGCCGGCGGTCGTGACCGGCAACGACGGGCGCGCGGTGGTCACGTTCAACTGGCCGGACTCGCTGACGTCGTACACCGCGAGCGGCGTCGCGATCACGCCGCAGACCGATGTCGGCGCCGGCCACGGCGGCGCGCTGGTGACCAAAGATTTTCTGGTGCGGCTCGGCGCGCCGCGCTTCTTGCGCCGCGGCGATGCCGCGCGCATCACGGCGGTCACGCAAGGGACGCGCAAGGCGAAGCGCGCGCTGCTGCGCTTCTCGGCGCCCGAGCTCGGCGTCGCCGACGACACGACGGCCGCGCGGTTCGACGCGCACGCGAGCGCGTCGGTGGGCTGGAACGTGCGCGGCGGCGAGCTGGGCTCGGCGCCGGTGCGGCTGGCCGGCACGAGCGGCACGCTGAGCGACGGCATGCGCACGACGCTGCCGGTCGAGTCGGACGGCACGCCGCAGCACGTGCGCGCGGCAGGGAAGCTGCCGTCGGCGACGTCGCTCGCGCTGAGGCTGCCGCACGGCGCGGAAGCCGGCGATCTGCGCGTCGATTTGGCGCCGAGCGCGCTGGCGCAGCTCGCCGCGGGCGTGCGTCTGCTGCAAGTTTATCCGTACTACTGCGTCGAGCAGACGATGTCGGCCGCGCTGCCGGCGATCTACGTCGACCGGATGCGCAAACGAATGAACCTGCCGCCGACCGACGGCCCGGCGCCGAAGGACGTCGCGAAGCGCGCCGTCGACCGGCTCGTGAAGCTGCAGCACTACGACGGCTCATGGGGCTGGTGGGAGCACGACCACGCCAACCCGTTCATGACGGCGTACGCGCTCTACGGTCTCGCCGAGCTCGCGCACGACGGCTATGCGGTTCCCGCCGACACGCTGGCGAACGGCGTGAAGAGCCTCGCCAGACAAGCCGCCGGCGACACGCAGTCGCTGGCGCTGTGGGGCGGCCGCCAAAGCGGTTCCGAATGGAACACGCGCGCGTACATGCTCTTCGCGCTCGCCGACGCCGACCCGAAGGCCGTCGATCGCGACTTGCTCGCGAAGACCGACGCGCAGGCGACGAATTTGAACGCGTACGCGCTCGCGACGCTCGGGCTCGCGCACCTCGAGCTGAACGACCGCGCCGGCGCGCAGCCGCTGCTCGCCGAGCTGTTGCAGCGCACCTCGGACGACGGCACGTACGCGCAGTGGAAGAGCGGCGGCTGGCACTACGGCTGGCAGGACGATCCGATCGAGACGACGGCGTACGCGCTGCGGTTCGTGCACGCGATGACGCCGGACGACCCGCGCGTCGCGCGCGCGGTGAACTGGCTGCGCACGCAGCAGCACGGCTCGTGGTGGGAGTCGACGAAGGACACCGCGGCCGCGATCTACGCGATGAGCGAAGCGGTGCCGCTCGACGAGCACGAGCTCGACCCGCACGAGACGGTGCGGGTGACGCTCGACGGCCGCGTGGTGAAGAGCGTGCGGATCGACGCGCCGGTGCTGCCGCGCGCGCTGGCCTCGTTCACGGTGCCGGCGAAGCTGCTGCGGCGCGGCGGAACGCTGCGCTTCGAGCGCGCCGGGACCGGGGCGCTGACGTGGTCGACCGACTGGACGCAGTACGTTCCGGCGCTCGCGCTCGCGCAGCTCGACCCGACGTTCACGGTGCGGCGCACCTATTCGACGCCGGGCGGCAACGAATGGCACGTCGGCGACCAGATCGACGTCGACCTGACGGTCTCGGCGAACAGCGACGCGCAGTTCGTCGCGGTCGAAGATCCGCTCCCGGCCGGGTTGGAGTACCAGCCGGCGCAGTACCAGTCGGGTGACGACTGGAGCGGCTTGCAGTTCTTCGACGACCGGGTCGTGTTCTTCACCGACCGCATATGGGCGAACTCGGCGATCCATCTGCACTACACGCTGCGCGCGACGACGGCCGGCTCGTTCACCGCGCCCGCGACGAACGTGTACGCGATGTACGGGCCGCCGCTGACGTCGACCGGCGAGGAGGCGAAGATCAGGATTCGCTAAGGCGGGGATGCGAGCGCGCCGGCAACTTCCGCGCGGGCCGCACGGTTGTAAGCGGCGCATGCACACCGTCTACGTCGGCCTGGGCGCGAACCTGGGCGAGCGGCAGAGCACGATCCTGGCCGCGCTGCAGCGGCTGCGCAAGGAAGCGCGCGTCGAGGCGGTGTCGTCGTTCTACGAGACGCCGCCCTCGCACGGCGTCGCGGGGCCGGCGTTTCTGAACGTCGCCGCGAAGCTGACGACCGCGCTCGAGCCGGTCGCGTTCGAGTCCTTCGCGCGTGGGATCGAGACGGCGATCGGCCGCCAGACGCGCACCCCGCTCGCCGCGCGCGCGATCGACGTGGACGTCTTGCTGATCGAAGGCGTCACGGCGAACTTCGGGCGGTTCGAGGTGCCGCACCCGTACCTCGCCTCGCGCGCGTTCAACCTGATCCCGCTGGCGGAGATCGCGCCGGACGTGATCGACCCGCGCAGCGGCAAGACGATCGCCGAGCTCGCCGCGGCGGTGCCGCACGAGCGGATCGTGCGCAAGGCGCGCGCGATCCACTTCGCCGCGAACCGGCAAGAAGAAGAGCCCGACGTGCGGCTCTCGCTCAACCGCGTCGGGGTCTCGTCGGTGAAGCACGTGATCCGCAGCCGGATCGGCGGCCGGGAGCGCTCGTTCCTCGGCGACTTCACGATGGTCGCCGACTTGGCGCCCGACAAGGCCGGCGTGCACATGTCGCGCTTCTCGGAGCTGCTGGAAGCCGCGACGCTCGACGTGCTCTCGCGCAGCGCGAAGCCGGCGCGCGTCGAGGACCTCACCGAGCAGATCGCGCGCGAGATCGTCGGCTCGCAAGGCGCGCTGCGCGCCGACGTGCGGCTGCGCGCGGAGTTCGCGCTCGAGCGCTGGACCCCGGTCAGCGGCCGGCGCACCGAGGAGACGTACACGCTGGTCGGGATCGCGCACGCCGACGCAAACGGCACGCGCCGCGTCGTCGGCGTCGAAGCGGAGGGCATGACCGCCTGCCCGTGCGCGCAGCTGATGGTCCGCGAGCACTCGCTGCGCGAGCTGCAGGACGCGGGGTTCAGCGAAGCCGACGCGGTGCGCGCGCTCGACGCGCTGCCGGTCGCGACGCACAACCAGCGCGGGCGCGGCGCGGTCTACCTCGGGACCGAGCCGGGCTTCGCCGAGCACGTCCGCGCCGAGGACTTGGTGGAGATCGTCGAGTCGTCGATGTCGAGCGAGACGTACGATCTGCTCAAGCGTCCCGACGAGTTCTTCATCGTCAACAAGGCGCACCACAACCCGAAGTTCGTCGAGGACGTCGTGCGCGGGATCCTCGCGCGCGCGCTGGACGTCTACGCCGACTTCCCCGACACGACGTACGTCGGCGCGACCCAGCTCAACTACGAGTCGATCCACAAGCACGACGCGTTCGCCGAGGCGTTCGGCCTGTTCGGCGAGTTCCGCCGCGAGCTCCGCGAAGGCGTCCACGTCGACCAAAAAACCGACCTCGCCACCTGGCTCGGCACCCGCCCCTCCCCGGTAGTAGCGCTCTAGAAGTCTCCATCACCCGGGGCGAAAACTCCGTGTCACCCTGAGCTTGTCGAAGGGCGAGCGGTCGTCGCGAACGTAAGTCCTCGCATGGCTTCGGTGCGGCTGCAGTCGGTCAGCAAGCGGTTCGGCGAAACGGTCGTGGTCGACGGGGTCACGCTGGAGATCGCCGACCGCGAGTTCGTCGTGCTGGTCGGGCCGTCGGGCTGCGGGAAATCGACGACGCTGCGGATGATCGCCGGTCTGGAGACGACGAGCGGCGGCGACATCTTCATCGGCGAGCGGCGCGTCAACGAGCTTGGCCCGAAGGACCGCGACGTCGCGATGGTGTTCCAGAACTACGCGCTCTACCCGCACATGAACGTCTACGACAACATGGCGTTCGGGCTGCGGATGCGCAGCGTTCCGAAGGCGCAGATCGACGAGCGCGTCAAGGAGGCGGCGGAGATCCTCGGGCTCGGCCCGCTGCTGAAGCGCAAGCCGAAGGAGCTTTCGGGCGGACAGCGCCAGCGCGCCGCGCTCGGCCGCGCGATCGTCCGCCATCCGGCGGTCTTCCTGATGGACGAGCCGCTCTCGAACCTCGACGCGAAGCTGCGCGTGCAGACGCGCGGCGAGATCGTGAAGCTGCAGCAGCGCGTCGCGACGACGATGATCTACGTGACGCACGATCAGGTCGAGGCGATGACGATGGGCCACCGGATCGTCGTGATGAAGGACGGCGTCGTGCAGCAGGTGGCGCCGCCGCAAGACGTCTACGACCTTCCCGCGAACCAGTTCGTCGCCGGCTTCATCGGCTCGCCGACGATGAGCTTTCTGCCCTGCCGCCTTGAAGCGGAAGGCGACGCGCTCTTCGCCCGCGGTCCGTCGTTCTCGCTGCGCATCCCCGACGCGCGCAAAGCCGCCGTCGGCAACGCGATGAACGGCGAGGCGACGCTCGGCGTGCGCCCCGAGGATGTCGTTCTGCACGCGAACGGCGCCGGCGCGATCTCCGCGGTGGTGGACGTCGTCGAACCGCTCGGCTCCGAGCAAGTCCTCTACTTCACCGCTGTCGGCGCCCAGCTCACCGCCCGCGCCCCCGCTCACGCCACGATCGCCGCCGGCGACATGATCCCGCTCGGCATCAACCCCGACCGCATGCACCTCTTCGACGCAACCACAGGGGTCGCGTACTTCTAGGGCTACTGCTTGATCAGCCCCAGCATGACCGAACGGCTGTCGCCCTCGTACGCGCGTCGGCGATCCGCTGTTTCTGCGGAATCACATTGAAAGACTGAGGCGCGCTGCCGCGGGGCACCGACCGCGGCATGCAAGGAACGCGCATGAGGGCGGCGGTGCAGGTCCTTATGGCAGAAGTGTCATATCTCCAGTGAGCCGCGCGGAGGCGAGGGACGAGAAGCCCGTCGAGTGGATGGGCTCCGCGTACGAAGACCTTGTCGCGCTGCCTGAAGATGTCCAAGATGAAATCGGATACGCGCTCGACCTCGCTCAACACGGAAAGAAGGCGGGTTACGCCAAGCCGATGCACGGCGGCGACCTCCGGTACGTCATGGAAATCGTGGCCCACGACGATCACAACCGCGAGATACGCGCCCAATACACGACCAAATTTCATGGCGTCGTCTACGTCCTCGATGTCTTCGTGAAAAAGTCGAAGTCAGGGAGCGAGACTCCGAAGCGGGACGAGGATCGTACCCGTCAGCGCTACAGGCAAGCGAAGGAGTACTATGAAGAAAACTACCGGACCAAGCGATGAAAAAGTTAAGATCACCCGCCGCACCGGAAACATCTTCGCGCAACTCAACCGGACTGACGCTGACGAGCTCCTACGGAAGTCGCGCATCCTGAACGTCATTAACGAAGTCATCGAAGAACGTCAGCTCAACCAGTCCACAGCAGCGCAAGTTCTCGGGATCGACCAAGCCGACGTCTCGCGCCTCATGCGCGGAAAGCTGAGTCGCTTCTCCCTGGACCGTCTGATGACGCTCGTCGACCGGCTGCACGTCGCGATAAATCTTCATCAGAAGCGCGACGCGAAGGGTCGGCTTATCGTCAAGGTCGAGCGGAAGGGACCCTCCGTGCGTAGCCGCCGGCCCGGCTACTCCTTGACCGAGCGCGAGACGCCGTGGAGACGTATCTAATCGCCGCCATCACGCAGCGACCATGCTGATCCGTTGCTTTCCGATGTAGCTACTGCGCCGCTCGACGACCGAGCGGCGGCGCTCCTCGTCCTGCGGATCCTTGTGGTGGACCTCGATTGCTATGAGGCGGGCGAGTCGCTCGCCCGTGCGCGACTCGTCGAGCCGCTCCGCAATGGTCGGTACGCCACAACGGTCTGCCGCCAGACCGTCATCCCGCCTCGACCGTCCGGATCCTCAGCGACGATGCGCGCTGCGCCGCGTTCCGGTAAAGGGATGATGAAAGCGCGTTAAGCGCAGCGTCAAATGTCGCGCGACGGTGTTGCAGCGCACAGCGCGATTAGCGGAACTTCGCATAGACTACAGCCATGGAAACCGTAGAGTACGTGAAGGCGTGCCGCTGCGGCCATGCGCCAAAGGATCACAACGGCGACGGCTGCTCGGTATACGGCTGCGCTTGCGTTCGCAAACCGAAAATATACAGCGAGGACTAGCATGCAGCGTGCTCGGCTCTCTCGCGATGTAGGCCGGGCGGCTACTCCTTCGCAAAGCCGCCGTCGCTAACGCGACGAACGGCGAGGCGACGCTCGGCGTGCGCCCCGAGGACGTCGCGCTCCACGCGAACGGCGCGGGCGCGATCTCCGCGGTGGTGGACGTGGTCGAACCGCTCGGCTCCGAGCAAGTTCTCTACTTCACCGCCGGCGGCCAGCTCACCGCCCCCGCCCACGCCACGATCGCCGCCGGCGACACCATCGCCCTCAGCATCAACCCCGACCGCATGCACCTCTTCGACACCACCACCGGCGCCGCGTACTTTTAGCGCAGCCGCAACTGAAGAGCACACCGAAGCGGCACCTCCCTCCTTAGAGCGAGGCTTGCCGGCGCGTGTCAGGCGCCCTTCCTCTGGAACTCGGTGGTACGCAATTGACGTATCCGTCAATTGCGTATAGAATGGAACTGTGGATTGGCCGAATACCGCGACGAGGCGTTCGAATGGGACCAGGACAAAAGCGCCGACCGGCTCGCAAGGAGCGGCTTCGATTTCCACGCCGCCAAGCGGATCTTCGAGTCGAACCGGTACGTCGAGCGCTGGGACGAGGCTCATTCCGACGGCGAAGATCATTTCATCGCGACGGGCTTGGTGGAGACGGTCTTCGTCAGCGCCGTTTACGTCGAGCGCGAAGGGCGGAAGCGCATCGTCAGCGCCTTCAAGGCTGACGACGACGACATCGCCGACTTCATGGTGACCTATGCCGGCTGAGAATGATCGAGATCCTCACATTGATTGGTCGCGCTTTGGAAAGGGGTCCCGTGCACAGATCAACGCGGAAGCTGCCGAGGAGAAGAAGCGCCTAGGATTGACGGGGCGTTACAAGCGGTTTCGCGCGCACATCGACGGCAATGTCTACGACATACCGATACCCGACGTGCGCGCGATCCGCGAGCGATTGCGGCTTTCGCAAGCGGAGTTCGCCGAGCGCTTCCATTTGAGCCAACGGACCGTTCAACAGTGGGAACAGCATCGCGCGATGCCGGACATGCCGGCCCGCGTGTTGCTGAAGGCGATCCAGCGCGCGCCCGAGGTGATCGCCGCGGCCGCTGCCGAGGTACGAAAGGAAATGCGCGCCTGGCGGCGGGCTACTCCTTGACCGAGCCGGAGACGCCGGCGACGTAGTATTCGACGAAGAAGAAGTAGAGCAGGACCGCGGGGAGGACGCCGATCAGGGCGCCGGCCATCAGCTCGCCCCATTGGAAGCGGTCACCGCGGATCAGCTCGGTGATCATGCCGACCGAGACCGTCTTGTGCGCCGACGAGGACATGTACACGAGCGCGTAGAGATACTCGTTCCACGACAGGGTGAAGGAGAAGATCGCCGCCGAGATCAGCCCGGGGACCGCGATCGGGAAGATGATGCGCCAGATGATCGCGAAGTTGCTCGCGCCGTCGACCCGCGCCGCCTCTTCGAGCTCGCGCGGGATGTTCTTCAGGAACCCGATCAGCAGCCAGGTGCAGAACGGGACCAGGAACGTCGCGTAGATCGGCACCAGCGCCCAGAGCTGGTCGAACCAGTGGAGCTGGATGATGATCGTCGCGAGCGGGATGAACAGGATCGCCGGCGGGACGATGTAGGCCAGGAAGATCGCGGTGCTCACCACTTCCGAGCCCGGGAAGCGCAGCCGGATGATCGCGTACGCGGTGATGTACGAGACGAACACGCTCACCACCGTCGAGGCGACCGCGACGAAGAGCGTGTTCGCGAACCACTGCCAGTACTGCGTCGTCGTGAGCAGGCCGGTGATGTGCGAGACGGTGACGTGGTAGATCAGGAACGGGTTGATGTCGGTCTTCAGCAGGTCGGCGTCCGGCTTGAACGTGGTGAGCAGCATCCAGTAGAACGGCAGCAGCAGGAACACCGCGTACAGCGCGATGGGCACGTAGACCCGCAGCCGGCGCAGCACCATCTCAGCGCTCCCGAACCGCGCGCACGACGAAAAACGCCAGCACGATCATGAACACGATCGGCGCGACGGCGATCGCGGCGCCCTCGCCGAGTTGCCCGCCGGTGATCGCGCGCTGGTAGGCCAGCGTGGTGAACACCTGCGTGGAATCGGTCGGACCGCCGCGCGTCATCGTCCAGATGAGCTGGAAATCGGTGAGCGTGAAGATCGACGAGAACGCGACCAGGATGGTGGTGATGGGCGCGAGCAGCGGCCAGGTGATGCGCCGGAACGACTGCCAGCCCGACGCACCGTCGATCGCCGCCGCCTCGTAGAGGTCCTTGGGAATGCCCTGCAAGCCGGCCAGATAGCCGATCGCGAAGTACGGCAAGCCGCGCCAGATGTTCACCGCGATCAGCGAGAACCGCGCGCCCCAGGCGTTGCCGAGAAAATCGATGTTGCTGCGAATGAGGTGCAGCTTGATCAGCAGCCAGCTCAGCGCGCTGAACTGCGGGTCGAGCAGCCACAGCCACGCCAGCGCCGAGAGCACCGTCGGCGCGACCCACGGCAAGAGCATCAACGAGCGCGCCGCGCGGTAGCCGCGAAAGCGCTGGTTGACCAGCAGCGCCAGCGCCAGCCCCAGCGTGAGCTTGCCGATCTCCGCGCAGACGGTGTAGAGCACCGCGAACCCCGCCGCGCCGCGGAAGATCGGGTCCTGCAGAATCGTCGCGTAGTTCTTCAGCCCGACGAACTGTCCCGGATCGCCGAGCGTCGCGCTCGTCAGGCTGAGCCAGACGCCGAGCACTAGCGGATAGGCGAGCAAACCCAGCAACAGCAACGCCGCGGGTGCGACGAGCAGATAGCCCAGCACCCGCGGCGAGTCGAGCCGCGCGAGGAACGGCGCGCGTTCGGTCAACGCTTGTAGATGGTCGCCAGCCGCTTTTCGGCCTTGGCGATCGCGTCCTTCGCCGCCATGTTGTTCACGCAGTGGTCCGCGAACATGTCGACGATCACGAACTCGTCGAGCGCCTGTGCCGCCGCTTTGCCCGGCTTCCCGTTGAAGCCGTCGAACTTCGCGCCGGCCATCGTGTCGCGGTACGGCGTGATGTTCGGGTTCGACGTCCATACCGGCAGCTCGGCGTAAGCCTTGAGCGCGGGCGTCACGTAGCCCGCCATCCCGGTGACCCACGGATCGGCCTGCGCCGTGTCGAGCATGAAGCGCAGGTACTCCTTCGCCGCGTTTGGGTATTTGCTATACTTGAAGATGAACGCGGAGGTGAAGTTGTTGAAGATCGTGTGCTGTTTGCTCGGGCCGATCGGCGGCAGAACGTTGGCGGTGTCAGGATAGAGCTTGGGATCGTCCTTCGCCGAGACCCAGATGCTGATGCCGTTCATCGTGAGACCGCATTGGCCGGCGAGAAACGCCTGATTGTTGTTCGGGTCGAGCCAGCCCGCCACGCCCGGCATCATCGTTTCGTAGAGCTGCTTCGCGTACTCGAGCGCGTGCTGCGTCTCCGGCGAGTTGATCGCGACCGAGTTGTCCGGATTGGCCTGCTTCGCGCCGAAGCCCCACAGGAGCCAGTGCGTCCAGCCGTTCGCGTCGCCGACGGCGTGGCCGAGCGAGAACCCGCACGGGTGACCGCCTTTCTTCAGGCCGCGCGCGAGCTTGAGCATCCCGTCGAAGTCCTTCGGAAACTCAGGGAAGCCCGCTTCTTTGGCGTAGCTCTTGCGGTACACGAGCGCGTTGCCGGTGACGCCGATCGGCTGCGAGACCCAGCGTTTGACCTCGGGGTCGTAGCAGTACGTGCGCGCCGTGTCGAAATAGCCGCCGTGCGCCTTGCCGAGGTAGTCCGCAAGGTCGCTCATGTCGACCAATTTGTCGGGATACACGAACGGATCGTCGTTCCAGCCCATGATGATGTCGGGGCCGGAGCCGACTTGCGCGGCGAGCGCGGCCTTCGGCGTGACGTCGGGCCAGCTCAGCGAGTCGATGGTGACCTTGATGCCGGTCGCCTTCTCGAACTTGGCGGTGTTGGCCGCCCAGATCTCGTCGTCTTTCGCGACGAAGCCTTTCCAGCGCAAGAGCTGCAGCGTGGCACCCTTCTCGGGCTTGAACGGCGAAGTTTCCGCGGCGTACGCCGTCGCGGGCCAGCCCCCCGCAAGCGCAGCCCCGCCGATCCCGGCGGCGGACAACTCCAGGAATCGGCGTCGGTCAGGATGGCTCATGGACGTCCTCTCTCAATGCGCAGGGGCGTTGCGCAAAAATATCCTGCGCCAAATCCCGTATCCCTGCAAACCGTTCGCCGAAACGTCAGTGCATCTCGCGCGCGACCGCCGAGCCGCTTCCGCCGACGAGGAAGTCGAAGTCCGCGCCGCGGTCGGCGCCCAGGACGTGCTCGGTGTAGAGCTTCGCGTAGCCGCGCGCGAACGCGGGCGGCGCCGGCTTCCAGGCCGCGCGGCGGCGCGCGATCTCCGCATTGTCTACGAGCAGCTCCACGCGGCGGTTGGGGACGTCGAGCTCGATCCGATCGCCGTTCTGCACGAGCGCCAGCGGACCGCCCGCGGCCGACTCGGGCGAGGTATGCAAAACGACCGTCCCGTACGCCGTCCCGCTCATCCGCGCGTCGGAGATGCGCACCATGTCGGTGACGCCCTTCGCGAGCAGCTTCGGCGGGAGCGGCAAGTTGCCGGTCTCCGGCATCCCGGGATACCCGCGCGGACCGGCGCCTTTCAGCACCAGCACGCACGTCTCGTCGACGTCGAGCTGCGGATCGTCGATGCGCGCTTTGAAATCTTCGATGCTCTCGAACACGACGGCGCGGCCACGGTGGGTGAGCAGCGCCGGCGTCGCGGCCGACGGCTTGATGACCGCGCCGTCCGGCGCGAGGTTCCCGCGCAATACGGCGATCCCCGCGCGCTCCTTGAGCGGCTCGTTCAGCGGGCGAATCACCTCGCGGTTCCAGCACGGCGCGTCGGCCGTCATCTCGCCGATCGTCTTGCCGCTCACCGTGAGCGCGTCGCGATGAATGAGGGTGCCGAGCTCGCGCACGACCGCCGGGACGCCGCCGGCATAGTAGAAGTCTTCCATCAAAAAGCGGCCCGAGGGCTGCAGATCGACCAGCAGCGGCAGGTCGTGCGCGAGCGTGTCGAAGTCGTCGAGCTGGAGCGGGACGCCGATTCGGCCGGCGATCGCGAGCAGATGGACGACCGCGTTCGTCGAGCCGCCGATCGCGGCGTTCACGCGGATCGCGTTCTCGAACGCCGCGCGGGTGAGGATCTTCGACATGCGTAGGTCCTCGCGCACCATCTCGACGATGCGCCGTCCGGCGAGCTGCGCGAGCGCATAGCGCCGGGAGTCCACGGCGGGAATCGCCGCATTTCCGCTCGGTGCGATGCCGAGCGCCTCCGCCATGCTCGCCATCGTGGAGGCGGTTCCCATCGTCATGCAGTGTCCGTTGCTGCGCGACTGGCCGGCTTCGGCGTCGAAGAAATCTTCCCACGTCTTCTTGCCGCCGCGCACCTCTTCGGAAAACTGCCACACCATCGTCCCCGAACCGATCTCGCCGCCGCGGTACTTGCCGTTCAGCATCGGGCCGCCGGTGACCATGATCGCCGGCAGATCGACGCTCGCCGCGCCCATCAACTGCGCGGGCGTCGTCTTGTCGCAGCCGCTGAGCAGCACGACGCCGTCGACGGGGTTGGCGCGAATCGACTCCTCGACGTCCATGCTCATCAGGTTGCGGAAGAGCATCGTCGTCGGCCGCATGTACGTCTCTCCGAGCGAGATCGTCGGAAACTCGAGCGGCCAGCCTCCCGCTTCCCACACGCCGCGCTTCACCGACTCGGCGACGCGCCGCAAGTGGACGTTGCACGACGTCAGCTCCGACCACGAGTTGCAGATGCCGATCACCGGCCGCCCGTCGAACACGTCCGGCGCGAACCCTTCGGCGCGCATCCAGCTCCGGTGAATGAAGCCGTCGCGGTCACGTTTCCCGAACCACTCTGCGCTGCGCAACGCCATGTGAGCCCTCTCGTGCGAAAATGCCGTCCGACGGCTGTTCCGGCCCAGCCGGCGAATTCTTTCGCAAATGACTCGCGGACCGACCATGTCGTCCGTGCGGGACGGGCGGGGTTCGGCGCATAAAGTGCGGTCCGTGCTCGCCCGAATCGTTCTCGCGCTCGCCTTCGTCTGCGGCCTGGCGGCACCGGCCGGCGCAGCCGCGTGGCCGCAGCCCGCGGACGGGGCGTACGTCGTTCCGGAGTTTCGGTTCGCTGACGGCGAGACGCTGAAGAACTTGCGGTTGCACTACGTCACACTCGGCACGCCGCACCGCAACGCGGCCGGTCACGTCGACAACGCGGTGCTGATTCTGCACGGCACGGGCGGCGATGTGAACCAGTTCCTGAGCGACCGCTTCGCCGGCGTGCTGTTCGTGCCGGGCGGCATCCTCGATGCGTCGAAGTACTTCATCGTCATCACCGACGGGATCGGTCACGGCAAGTCTTCGAAGCCGAGCGACGGACTGCACGCGCGCTTCCCGCACTACGGCTATCGCGACATGGTGCGCGCGCAGCACGATGTCCTGACCGAAGTGCTGCACGTCGATCACCTGCGGCTGGTCATGGGAACCTCGATGGGCGGGATGCAGACCTGGCTGTGGGGCGAGAGTTACCCCACGATGATGGACGCGCTGATGCCGCTGGCGAGCTTGCCGATCCAGATCAGCGGCCGCAACCGCGTCTGGCGCGACATGATCGTCGACGACCTCCGCAACGATCCCGGCTACGCCGGCGGCGAGTACCAGACCGAGCCGCACGGGCTCAAGGCGGCGGTCGACATGCTGTGGTTCTTGGGCTCGGCGCCGCTCTACGACCAAACGCTGCTCCCGACACGCGACGCAGCCGACGCGTACTACGAGAACACCGTCAAGAAGCTGGTCACGCGCTACGACGCCAACGACATGATTTACCAGTTCGAGTCCTCGCGCGACTACAACCCGCAACCCGACCTCGGCAAGATCACGGCGCCCCTGCTGGCGATCAACAGCGCCGACGACCAGATCAACCCACCCGAGCTCGGCGTGGTGGAGCGCGAGATCAAGCACGTCCGCCACGGGCGGTTCGTGCTCTTGCCGATCACGCCGGAAACGCGCGGCCATGGGACTCACACGTTGCCGGCGATCTGGCAGTCGCGTCTCCTCGAGCTGCTCGACACGAAGGTTGACGTACGGCTTCCGCGACTGTCCGGTGGACGGGCCTCACTCCAGGCTGGCGTCTCAATCGAACTGCCTCCAGGCTGGTCCACCGACATGTACCCGTTCGGCATCCACGAATTCGCGTACCGTTTGCGACCGCCGACCGGAGCCGCGGAACTTAACATCGTGCTATCTGGGGCGACATATGGTGATAATCCGCCGCCTTTACCGTGGGGAAGGACCTACTGCCTGAACGGCGTGCGGGGCCAAATCGACGATGCGCAGGCCCCCTGGAGTGAAAATAGTTACGCCACCATCGAGCTCTCACCGGGTGAAACCGGCAGGGTCCATTACGTCGACATGACGTATGCGAAGGACGACGCCGCCGCAGCTCGGATCGCACGGAGCCTTCGCGTGGCGGGGCACTCGAAGTCGTGCTGACGGCTGCTTGAGGTTACGTGGCGGCGAAGCGCTCCGACCCGCTCGATTTGAACGTGACGTTCCGATTTCTGCGCGGGCTGAAGAAGAACAACGACCGCGCGTGGTTCCACTCGAACCGCGAGGCGTGGGACGAACACGTTCGGCACGCATGGGAAGACCTCGTGACAATGCTGCTGCTGGCGGGAAGCCAGGCCGACGAGCGGTTGAGGCACGTCGATCCGCGCGCGTGCACGTTTCGGATCGCGAACGACACGCGCTTCCACAAGCAGCGCGATCCGTACAAACCGTGGCTCTCCGCCTGGATGTCGCCGGGCGGAAAGGACGGTGCGTTCGCCGGCTACTACGTCCACCTCGCGCCCGGCGACACGCACGTTTCGTCCGGCATCTATGTCCCGGTGAAGCCGGCGCTGCACGCGCTGCGCAGCACGTTCGCGGCCGACGGCGCCGACGCGCGCGCCTTCGACCGCATCCTGGCGGCGAAAGTGATGCGTCCGTACTTGCCGCTCGACACCGAGCCGCTGCGCGTGACGCCGCGCGGGTTTCCGAAACACCACCGGCGGCTCCCGCTGATCCGCGCGCGCAATTACCTCGTCCGCCGCGACGTCTCGGACCGCGAGCTGACCCACCGCGGCGCGTTCGCCGTCTTCCGTGACTTCATCCGCGACACCGCCCCTTTCGTCCGCTGGCTCGACGCCCACGCGACCGTGGAACACGGCGACGGGTTCGCGTCCGAGGAGTGAGTTCATAGATTTGCGCGACACACGCTTCAGCACGATTAGCGAGATCACTGGGCGGGGCCGCGAAGCCAACCGCTGGCGGGTCGTGCACGGCTACCTCTCCGGAACGCCCAAGAGCGAGATTGGACCGGAGTCGGAAACCGGCCCCCTCGGAAGGACCTTCCCCCTCTCGTCTCTAACCTGGGGTCTGCCGATCCAGAGGTAACGCAGTCGGGGCGACCCTTTCTGCTGAGTCTCGGCGACGGCGACTCTCGCCCGCTCATGTGGGCCATGAAGGGACAACTAAAGTGCCAGAACTCAAGATTGAGGGCAGCGGGCCCTCGTTCTTCGCTGAGCTGTTTGGTGAGGACATCGGTCCGGGCAAGCAGCACCGTGAAATCTCCAAGAACAGCATTGAAGCGATCTTGGAGTATCTTCGCTCTCCCCGTCGCGACGAGGGGTACAAGGGTCGGATCGAAGTGTACGCCGATCCGCTGACGCTCGCGGAGACCGGCGCGAAAAAGCTCGCCATCGCCGACGATGGCATCGGCATGACGGAGGCGCAGATGCGCGATCTGCACCAGATCTTTAAGAGCGGCAAGACGCAATCGCTCGACGCGAACTACGGTATCGGCGCGCGCGCCGCGACGTTGCGCTTCAATCCGCACGGCGTCGAATTCCGTTCGTGGCGCGACGGTGAGGGCTTCGTCGTGACCCTCGGAAAAGTGCATGAGCGGGACGGCATTCCGATCTACGGGACCATCGACGTCGAGGAGACGGATGAAGCCGGAAACGTCCTCGCGGTGCGTAGCGTCATCCCGATTGACGAAGACCACTTCTCGACGGAAGAGATCGCGTTGATGAAGCCCGACTTCATCGGCGATCACGGAACCGTCGTGGTCCTTCACGGCTTCTCGGAGGCCGACGAAACGACGATCATGAACCAA
>Ga0213879_10000034_pt1 | contig 39617 bp, 41 predicted proteins | sample VelepicoBEBS_R03_FD_161046 | JGI IMG/M metagenome (GOLD analysis project Ga0213879, IMG submission 161046) | Vellozia epidendroides bulk soil microbial communities from rupestrian grasslands, the National Park of Serra do Cipo, Brazil - BS_R03 | ecosystem: Environmental > Terrestrial > Soil >...
TCCGGCGTACACCGAGAAAGCCGGCGTGAACAGCGTCGTGATCGACTCGACCGACGACCTCAAAGGGATGGCGCGCAACCTCGCGATGTCGCTCTCGCTCTACTCGGGACAGATGTGCACGACCCCGCAGAACCTCTTCGTGCCGAAAGGCGGGATCGTCGCGAGCGGCGAGCGGATCTCGTTCGACGACGTCGTCGCGGCGCTGGTGAAGGCGGTCGACGGGCTGCTCGGCGATCCGGACCGCGCCTCGATGCTGCTCGGCGCAATCGCGACCGACGCCACACTGCAGCGCGTCGACGCGGAGAACGAGAAGCCGGGCGTCGTGCGCAAGAGCTCCACGGTGGCGAACGCGGAGTTTCCCGAGGCGCGGACGCGTTCGCCCTTGATCGCGGTCGTCGACGCGAGCGATCGCGAGCGCTACGGGCGCGAGGCGTTCGGGCCGATCGCGTTCGTCGTGCGAACGGCGGACACCGAGGAGTCGCTGCGGCTGGCGACCGAGGCGGCGCGCAAGCACGGCGCGATCACGGCGATCGTCTACACGACCGACGACGCGGTGCTCGCGAAGGCGGAGCGCTGGGCGCACGACGGCAAGGTGAACCTCGCGGTGAACCTGACCGGCTCGCTGCTGGTGAACCAGTCGGCGGCGTTCAGCGACTACCACGTCACCGGCGGGAACCCGGCCGGCAACGCGTCGCTGACCGACGCGGCGTTCGTGGCGAACCGCTTCCGCGTCATCGAAACCCGCACCCCGCGCGCGTGAGCGCGCTCGAGCTCGACGCCGGCGCGCTCGCGCGCGCCTGCGCGGCGGCGATGCTCGAGCGCGACGCGGCGTCGCGCGCGCTCGGCGTGGTGATCGACGAGGCGCGGCCCGGCTACGCGCGCGTCTCGCTGACGGTCACCGAGACGATGGTGAACGGGCACGCGATCGCGCACGGCGGGGTCACGTTCACGCTCGCCGACTCGGCGTTCGCGTTCGCCTGCAACTCGCGCAACGAGCCGAACGTCGCGCTGCAAGCGTCGATCTCGTACATCAGCGCGGTGCGGCTCGGCGAGCGGATCACCGCCGAGGCGCAGGAGCGCTCGTCGAAAGCGAAGACCGGCGTCTACGACGTGACGGTCACGCGCGGCGAAGGCGACTTGGTCGCGCTGTTCCGCGGCGTCTGCTATCGAATCAAGGGGACCGTGCTGAGCGGCACGACCGGCGATGCGACCGCGCTGGAGGGAGCCGGCACCTGACCCGGGTCGAGCGCGCGCGCGACGGCACGCTGCTGCTGCGGGGGGAGCCGCTCGGCGCGCATCTGCCGACGTGGAACGCGCTGCTCGACGATGCGGCGCAGCGTGCGCCGCACCGCGCCTTCGTGGTCGAGCGCGACGCGCGCGCGGTCTGGCATGAGCTCACCTTCGCGGACGCCGCGGAGCGCTCGCGCCGCATCGGCGCCGCGCTGCGTGCGCTCGGCGCCTCGGAGTCGCGCCCGGTGATGATCCTCGGCGCGAACGGAATCGAGCACGCGCTGATGACGTTCGGCGCGCTGCGCGCCGGCATTCCGGTCGCGCCGATCTCGCCGGCTGCCGCGCACGGCGGACGGGCGCGGCTGCGCGCGCTCGCGGAGGTCGTGCGGCCCGGCGTCGTCTTCGCATACGACGGTGCAGCGTTCGGCGCCGCGGCGCACGCGGTCGCGGCGGAGGCCGCGTTCGTCAGCGTGACGGAGCCGCTGCCCGGCGTTCCCGCGCACGACTACGCGCGGCTGCTGCACCATCGGCCCTTGCCGCGCGACGCGGTCGCGGTGAGCGGTGAGACCATCGCGAAGATCATGTTCACCGCCGATCTCGCGGACGAGCCGAAAGCCGTGGTGACGACGCACGCGATGCTGTGCGCGATGCTGCAGGGCGTCGCGCAGGCCTGGCCGTTTCTCGACGCGCGCCCGCCGGTAATCGTCGACGCGCTGCCGTGGAGCGGCGCGCTCGGCGGCAACCTCGTGCTGGGAATCGCGCTGCGCGGGGCCGGGACGTTGTACGTCGACGACGGCGGTGCGGCGGAAGGGTTTGCGCGGCGCCAGAGCTTGCGCGCGGAGCTGCAGCCGACGCTAGCGTTCGACGTTCCGCGCGGCTGGTCGGCGTGGGCGCTGCGCTTGCGCGCGGACGACGAGCTTCGGCAGCGCTGGCTCGCGCGGCTTGACCTCGCGTGCTGGAGCGGTGCGCCGCTCGCGCCGGCGGCGCGCGACGCGCTGCGCGCGATCGGCGTCCCGCTCGCGGCGGCATGGGGGATGACCGAGACCTCCGGCCCGGTCGCGCTCAGCGTCGGGGCCCAGCCGAAGTACGACGCGCTCGGCGCACCGCTCCCCGGCGTCGAGCTCAAGCTGGTGCCGCACGGCGACGCCTACGAGGCACGCGTGCGCGGACCGCAGGTGACGCACGCGTATTACTGGCGGCCGGATCGGACGGCGGCGGCGTTCGACGAGGAGGGCTTCTTCCGCACCGGCGATCTGGTGCGCCCGATCGACGCGCGCAAGCCGGCGCGCGGGATCGAGCTCGTGGCGCGCACCGACGGACGCTTCAAGCTGAGCTCGGGCGCTTGGGTGCACCGCGCCGCGCTGCGCGCGACGTTTTTGGCCGAATGCAGCGACGCGGCCGACTTGCTCGTCACCGGCGAAGGACGGGATGAGATCGGGCTGCTGGTGTGTCCATCGGAAGACGCGCTGCGTCTGGACCGCGACGTGCTGCGCGCGCAGATCGCCGGCGCGATGCGCCGCATCGCCCGCGACGACGGCGTCTCGGACAACCCGAGCCGCGCGCTGATCGTGCGCGCGCTCGTCGTGCGCAAACCGCCCGCTGCGCTGGTCGCGCGCCTGCACGCCAGCGAGCCCGACGCCGAGGTCATTGTCGTCTAGCATGCCGCGGAGCATTTGGAATGAACGAGCGTAGCGACGAACCCGCGTATTCCGACGACCAACTTGTCGGTGTCAACGTCGGCGGAACGACGACGAGCGTCGCGCTCGGGACTCCCGAAGGAACGGTGCTCGAACGTATCGCGTGGCCGACGCAGGCGCGTGACGGCGAGGCGCTGTTTGCTGCGATCGTCGCGGCGCTCGAAGAGATCGCGCCGCGCGCGGCGGCGGTCGGCGTTGCGGTCGGCGGCCCGATGGACGCGCGCACCGGAACGGTGATCGGGCCGCCGCATCTCTCCGGGCTGCACGGGTTCCCGCTGGCCTCGCGGCTCCGCGAGCGCATCGCGGTTCCGGTCGCCGTGCATCACGACGCGGCGGCGTGCGCGCTCGCGGAATACCGCTGGGGCGCCGACCGCGGCGTGTCGGGTCTTGCATATCTGACCTGCGGGACGGGGTTCGGCGCCGGGATCGTGATCGACGGGCGCGCACGCTACGGCTCGCGCGGCGCCTCGTCGGAGCTCGGGCACGTGCGGTATCGCGCCGACGGCCCGGACGTGTTCGGCAAGCCGGGTTCGTTCGAGTCGTACGGCGCGGCGAGCGTGCTGCCGAAGCTCGCGCGCCGCCGCGATCCCTCGTTCGACGCCGCGAACGGCGCGGAGGTCGCGGCGCGCGCCGCGCGGGGCGACGCGGTTGCCCGAGCAGCGATCGACGACAACGCCGACGCGGTCGGCGCGGCCTGCGCGCTGCTCGCCGACCTCCTGGTGCTCGACGTCATCGTGCTGGGCAGCCTGGCGACGTACCTCGGCGAGCCGTGGATCGCGCGCGTGCGCGCGACGTTCGCGAGCGAAGCGCTCCCCGAGCGCGTCGCGTCGTGCACGCTGCGCGCGGTGTCGCTTGCGAACCTGCAAGACTTGAGCGGTCTCGCCGCTGCATTGGACGCGCAGAGCGAACGCGGGGAGCGCTGAACGCTTCAGTATCGGCCCAGCAGCCGCTGCTCGCCGCCGATCGCGGCGAGCGCGGCGTGCAGGCGCGCGTCGTCGACGTTCGCCAGCTCGACGAAGAAACGGTAGCGAAACGGAACGCGGCGGTCCGGCCGCGCGATCAGAAAGCGCAGGTCGATCGCGCGGTCGGCGAAGGCGCCCAGCGCGTCGCGCAGCGAGCCGGGCCGGTCCTCCACGGCGATTCCGACGCAGGCCCGGTCGCCGGCGCGTCCACCGCCGCCGGCGTGCACGCCATCGTCGGCGGCAGCGTCATCGGCGCGGCCGATCAGGAAGAAGCGCGTGTAGTTTTCGGATTCGTCCTGGATCGCGCGGGCGAGCACCGTTCCGCCGTGCAGCTCGGCCGCCAGCGCGGGGCCGACCGCCGCGACGGCTCGGTCGGCGAGCGCGACGACGTCGCGCACGGCGCCGGCGGTGTCGGTCGTCGTCGACTGGCTCCAGCCGCGCGCGCCGGCGTAGCGCCGCACCTGCTCCAATGCGACCGGATGCGAGCGAATCTCGCGCACGTCCTCGATGCTCGCGCCGGCGACGCCGATCAAGCACAGCTCGATCGCCAGCATCGTCTCGTCGCGGATGCGAAGCGACGGGTGCTCCCAGAGCAGCTCGTAGTTGCGCGGGACCGGTCCCGCGATCGCGTTCTCGACCGGCAAGATGCCGGATTCGGTCTCGCCCGCAGCGACCGCTTCGGCGACGGCGTCGAACGAGCCGTAGCCGCGCGTCTGCGCGCCGGGAACGAGCGTGCGCGCCGCGATGTCGCTGAACGCGCCGGGATGACCTTGATACGCGACGGCCGGCACGGTGTCGCGCTACGCCGGTGCGTTCGCCGCCGCGCCGAGCCGGAATGCCGCGACGTACGCGCGGAAGATCACGCGGTAGTCGTCGTGCACGAAGCGCACGCTGCGCGGCCCGATGCGCTCGAAGCCCGGCATCAGTTCGACGTAGTCGGCGTTGTGCGTGTAGACGAAGTCGAGCTCGAGCGCGATCGGCGGCTCGAACACGAACGGCTTCGCCTGGGGGAGCCGCCCGAGCGCCTCTTTCGCGCCCGCGAAGATGAGCTCGCGTGCGCGCGCCGGCGAGAGCGAGTTCGTAGCGTAGCGCCCGATCGAGTCTTTCACCGCCACCCCGGTGACCCACGGCATGACGGCTTTCGTCTGCTCGACGCAGGCGCGGTCGCCGGTGATCAGCACCACCGGAACGCCGGCGAGGCCGAGCACCGCCGCGTTCAGCAACGCCTCGCTGCACGGTGTTCCGTTCACCCGCGTCTCGCGCAGCGTCTCGCTGGTGTAGGTGTGGTCGAGTACGGCGTCGTGCGTTCCGACCGCGCCGTGGTACCCGGTGAAGAATGCAGCGCCGAAGCTGGCGTCGATCCCTTCCGCCATCGAGAAGGGCTTGCGGTTGCCGTAGATCATTCGGACGTCGTCGGGAAGCTCGTCCCACAGCACGTTGCGCATCGAGGCGTGCGAGTCGTTGACCAGCACCTCGCGCGCCCCGGCGGCGCGCGCGCCGTCGATCGCCGCGCGCACCTCCTGCGACATCAGCCTGCGATAGTACGGGTACTCCGTCGTGTTCGACGGATCCACTTGCGTCCAGGAGCAGACCGCGGCGGTCCCTTCCATGTCGGCCGAGATGTAGAGCTTCATCCGCCCAGCTGCTGCAGCGCGGCGCGCGCGTCGGCTGCACGCCGGTCGTCGGGGCCGACGATTCTGAGGTAGTGCCGGAAGTCGGCGATCGCGTCGGTGCGCCGGCCGATCGCCTGCAGCACGACGCCGCGGTTGAACAGCGCGGCCGCAAAGTTCGGCCGTTCTTTCAGCACGGTGTCGAGCTGCTTGAGCGCGTCGAGGTCGTGCCCGCTTTGATGCAGCGCGGTCGCATAGTCGATGCGCACGTCGGGGTTGCCGGGATCGAGCGCGAGCGCACGCGCGTAGAGGCCGGCCGCTTTGTCGAACTTTTGCGCGTCGAACTCCATGTTGCCGAGCTGCACCAGCGCGGCCAGGTCCTTCGGGTTGCGCGCCAGTCGCGCGCGCAGCTCGGTGAGCTCCTGCATCACCGGGCCGGGCGGGCCGGCCGGCGTTCCGCCGCCGACGCCGGCGCCCGGCAGCGCGGTCGAACCGCGAACCGGGCCGGTTCCGGTTTGCGGGACGGTGAACGTGCCGGGCGGCTCGGTCGCGAGCGGCGCCGGTGTCGCTTGAATGCGCGCGTCGCCTTGCTCGGCCTGCGCGCTCGGTCCGAACGCCGACCCGGTCGTGCCGAAGCCGATGCGCAGAAACCAGCCGAGAACGCCGAGGAACACCACAGCGAAGACTGCGAGGATCGGAATCGCGATGCGCGCCGGCAAGCCCACCCGGCGATGTACGCCATCGAAGACCGGGTTCTTGCAGCGCCGCGGAGAAACCAGCGGCAATGTTCCCGGGTTTGCCCGACGTCGCCGAGCTGCAGCTCTTGTTCGCGCAGTTCAACCTGCTGCATTTCCGCGGCGAGATCCCCGCCTACCGGATCGCGTACAACGCGCGCTTCTCGAACCTCGCGGGGCGCGTGAGCTACAAGCCGCCGGTGATCGAGCTTTCGCCGAAACATTTGTCCGGCAAGCCGGAGGAGCTGCGCGAGACGTTGCTGCACGAGATGATCCACGCCTGGCTGCATGCGCTCGGAAAAAATCCGGGCCACACCGCGGCGTTCAAGAAGAAGATGCGCGAGCTCGGCCTGCGCTCGATCTACCACGACCTCGGCAAAGCCGCCCCGCTCAACGACTCCGCGAAACGCTACATCATCCGTTGCGAGAAATGCTTCATGGAGCTGCTGCGCAAGCGCAAGCCCTCGCCGCACCTGATGTGCGCCCGCTGCCGCAAGCCGATCGTCGCCTTCGAGATCGTGGAGATGCGCCCGGTCGAGCTGAACCAGGCGGCCTCACGGCGCGCGCCTTAGAGTGCTGCGCTGAAGTAGGTGTAGCCGTTTTCTTGGAGGACGGCTACCGAGCTGATGCCGGCCGGCACGATGTCGCAGCCGGGCAAGACGCGGTCGCGCAGGTGCGCTTGCAGGGCGAACGGGTCGGTGATGCCGGCGCCGTAACCGGCGGCGACGATACGGTTCGCAATCTCGCCGAGCGCGGTGTTGCAGACGATCACGCGTACGCCGCGGGCGAGCAAGGCCGGGATCGAGCGGTCGCCGCGCGGTCCGGCGGTTGCGGCGGCGTGCGACCACGGATTCCCTTGCGACGCGTCGGCGGTGAGCCAATCGCCTTGGAAGCGTTTGACGATCTCGGCGAGCCGGTGATGGTCCCACGCCATGTCGTCGAGCCCTAGCGTCGCCGCCGAGCCGAACAGCACCACCGCGATCTGCACGTTCGCGCGCGGCTCGTTCCACCCGTTCTCGAACCCGTTCAGCGTGTTCACCGCGAACTGCAGCGCCGCCGCATCGTTCACGCGCGCCGCGCCGATCGCCTGACGGTGCTTCGCACCGCTGCGAATTCGCGCCACAAGCGCCGCCTCGTCGAGGATCGTCGCGCTCGCCGCGCGCGCCGGTGCCGCAGCCGTGCCGGCGGCTGCCACGGCGACCGCCCCGGCCGCAAGGAACTCGCTCCGCTTGCTCATGCGCTCTTGATTACACGACGTCGCGCGCAGCGACCTGCGCTCAACCGCGCGGCCGCGGCGTCGTTTTATGTCAGAGCAGATGGCGCAGCGCCAAGCCGATCGCGGAGAGGCTCAGCGCCGTTGCCAGCAGGGTGATCAATGCCGGCGAGGAGACGCGCTTCGCGATCGCCGGGCCGACGCTGCCGCCGGCGAGGCCGCCGAGGACGAGCGGCAGCGTGAAGACCCAGTCGACGTGGCCTTCGAGCGCGTGCGTCACGACGCCGACCGGAGCGGTGGTGGTGATGACGAACGCGCTGGTCGCGGTGACGACGTGCGGCGGCATGCGGGCGGCGATCAGCAGCAGCGGGATAAGCACCACGCCGCCGCCGATTCCGAACAGCGAGGAGAAGAAGCCGATCCCGACGCCGGCGACGATGCCGATCCACGGGTTGTGTGCGAACGTGCGCTCCTCGAGCGGGCGCGAGACGACCGAACGCCGCCGCACCACGAGAATCGCCAGCACCACCAGCACGATGCCGTAGGCGAAGTCGAACCCGGTCGGCGAGAGCTTGCGCACCGCGAACACGCCGAGGATGCTCCCCGGCACAGCACCGAGCGTGAACGGAACGGCCAGCCGCAAGTCGACGACGCGGTCGCGCAGGTACCCGACCGTCGATGCGGCGGTGTTCGCGAGAACCAGCACCAGCGAGGTTCCCGCGACTTGCGTCGGCGGGACGCCGTAGACGATGCGCAGCACCGGGATGATCACGAAACCGCCGCCGAGCCCGACCAGCGAGCCGAAGATGCTCGCGGCCGCGCCGATGAGAAACAGGGCGAGCGCGCCGAGCGGCGTCACCGGGCGTCAGTCCCGCCGGCGGAACCTAGGAGTTTGTCGGGCGAGCCCGACAAACGACGACGGGCGGATCGGGCGCAGCCCGAACGCGAGGGTTCACCGAAGGTGAACCCACTAACTCTGGACGCGGCCGATGTAGCGGCGGTCGCGCGTGTCGATGCGGATCACGTCGCCGGGGTTCACGAACAGCGGGACGTTCACCGTCGCGCCGGTTTCGAGCTTGGCGGGTTTCGTGGTGCCGGTGGCGGTGTCGCCCTTGAAGCCAGGATCGGTCTCCTCGACCTTGAGCTCGACGTGCGCGGGCAGGTCGGCGCCGATCGGCGTTCCGTCGTGAAACTGCACGGCGATCCGCATCCCGTCCTTGAGGAAATCGGCGGGGTCGCCGATGACGTCACGCTGCAGCGTGAAGTTCTCGTACGTCTCGTTGTCCATGAAGTGGTAGCCGTCGGCGTCGTTGTAGAGCATCTGCATGTCGCGGTTGTCGACCGTCGCGCGCTCCAGCTTCTCGCCGGCGCGGAAGGTGCGCTCGACGGTCGAGCCCGTTTTCACGTTCTTCAAACGCGTCCGCACGAACGCGGCGCCTTTGCCGGGCTTGACGTGCAGGAACTCGACGACGGTCCAAAGCTGCCCGTCGATGACGATCGTGACGCCGTTCCGAAAATCGTTCGATGAAATCATTACCGGTCGCGCTTTTCTCCAAGAATCATCGTCTTCATGACTGGCCGGGCGCTTTCAGCAGGGACAGCCGGTTTTCCGTCCCGTGACGCAAGCGGCCGAGGTTTTCGCGGTGGCGATAGATGATGATCAGCGCCGAGACGATGCCGTAGACGAGCCCTTCCCTGCCTAAACCGAACCACAGGACCGGACCCATCGCGAGCGCGCCGAGCATCGAGCCGACCGAGGCGTAGCCGCAAGCGAGCACGGCAGCGAGCCAAACGAGCGCGAAGGCGATCCCGGCCGGCCACCACAGCGCGATGACGGTCCCCAAAAGGGTCGCTACCCCCTTGCCGCCCTTGAAACCTAGGAACGGCGACCAGCAGTGCCCGACGATCGCGCCGAGCGCGGCTAGCGTCGCGGGGAGCGTCCCGCCGAGCGCACCCGCTGCCAACACCGGCGCGAAGCCTTTGAGCGCGTCGAGCGCGAGGACGGCCAGCGCGCCGCGCTTGCCCAGCGTGCGCAGCGCGTTCGCGGCGCCGATGTTGCCGCTGCCTCCTTTGCGGATGTCGGTGCCGTAGAACGCGCGCGACACCAAGATCCCGAACGGGATCGCGCCGGCGAAGAACGCGACGACGACCGCGACGATCGAGATTACGGCCTCTTTCACGGGCGCTCCTCGAAGCGTTCGCTGTGCTCGCCCTCGTCGCGCCGCGAGCGAAACTCCAGCGTGAGCGGCACGCCTTCGAAGTCGAACTCGCCGCGGATCATGTTCTCCAAAAAACGCTTGTACGACGCCGAGACGAGCTCGGGGTCGTTGACGTGGAAGACGAACAGCGGCGGGTGCGTCTGCGGCTGCGAGACGTACAGCACCTTCAGCGGCTTTCCGGATTGAATCGGCGGCGGGTGCGCCAGCACCGCGTCGCGCACCACCGCGTTGAGCTTCGCGGTCGGCACCCGGCGGTCGAGGTTCTCCGCCACCTTCTCGACCAGCGGCATCAGCGACTGCAGGCGCCGCTTCGTCAGCGCCGAGAGGAACGTCACCGGCGCGAACGCGGCGAACGGCATCTGCGCGTGAATTTCGGCGGCCAGCTCGTTCTGCGAGTACTCGCCCAATTCGCGCACCAAGTCGTACTTGTTCCCGACGATCACCAGCGCTTTGCGCTCCTCGAGCGCGATCCCGGCGAGGCGGCGGTCCTGGTTCGTCGGCCCGCTCAGCGCATCGATCAGCAGAACGGCGACGTCGCTGCGCGCGATCGCTTTGAGCGAGCGCAGCGAGGAGTAGTACTCGATCGAGCCGTGGTGGCCGGGCTGTTTGCGCACGCCGGCGGTGTCGATCAAACGAAACGTGCGGCCTTTCCAGGTGAACAGCGTGTCGATCGCGTCGCGCGTCGTGCCGGGAACGTCGGAGACGATCGCGCGCTCTTCGTTCAGCAGCGCGTTCAGCAGCGAGGATTTGCCGACGTTCGGGCGCCCGATCAGCGCCAGCGAGAGCTCCGCTTCGCCGGCGTCCAGCGCGTCTTCCGGCGGCAGCTTGGCGACGATCGCGTCGAGCAGATCGCCGGTGCCGTCGCCGTGCAGCGCCGAGACGCCGTACGGCTCGCCGAAGCCGAGCCCGCCGAACTCCGCGTGGATCGACGCCTCGGCCTTCGGCGACTCGATCTTGTTCGCGACGAGGATCACCGGCCGGCGCGTGCGGCGCAGGATCTGCGCGACGTCCTGGTCGACCGGCGTGAGCCCGCTCTGTGCGTCGACGACGAAGACGATCACGTCGGCGTCGCGCGCGGCGGATTCCGCCTGCGCCTGCGTGCCTTGCGCGATCGGGTCCTCGCGGTCGACGTCGGTGTCCATCCCGCCGGTGTCCACCAGCGTGAAGGTGCGGCCGTTCCAGTCGGCGAGCGCGTACAAGCGGTCGCGCGTGACGCCCGGCGTGTCCTCGACGATCGCGAGGCGCTGGCCGAGCAGCCGGTTGAACAGCGCGCTTTTCCCCACGTTCGGGCGGCCCACGACCGCAACGGTCGCCGGCCGCACGCGCAGGGACGAGGACGCGAGCGCTTCGGACATGAGTCGGCTGGCTTCAACCCCCGAGAGGATCGCGCCCGCCGAAGGGGCGCGCTAGCGGATCACGCGTTGTACCGGCGGGCCTGCCAGTTCGGGCATAACCCGAAGAGTGTCCAAGCGATCTGCGAGATCTCTTGCTCGCTGATGTTGTAGTATGTCTGCTCTTGAAACTGCGTGCAGCCCGGAAAGCCATAGTTGCCGGAGAACACCACCCGCTTCCACGTGCCGTCGCCGCCCCCCGACGGGGTGGCCGCCTCGGTGGTAAAGCCTGGAGCGTCCTTCTCGGCGAAGTCGTCGGGCTTCGGCGGAGCCTGTGCGCGCCCCGCGTCGAGCTCAGCGCGTTCGGCTCCGTGCCAAGGTTGGTCGGCCATCGATTCACTCCCTCAAAAGCAAAAAAGGAAACGGGAGTACGATAGCAAAAGTCGTTAAGCAAGTCAAACGAGCGTTTATTTGCATTGTAAACCCGAGGCCGGTCATGCGGGGGCCGCCTCGTTGCGCGACCAAACATTCGTCCGTAATGCTGCGTCGCTTCGCGGTGGTGGCCGCGTGCGTGTTGCTCCTCGCCGCCGTTCCGACCGGCTCGCTCTACGTGACGACCCTTCCGAGCGGTGCCGACGTCTGGATCGACGGCACCTACGTCGGGCGCAGTCCGCTGGTCCTCGACGCGCTGGCGGCCGGGCACCACACCGTCGGCCTGACGAAGACCGGCTGGACGCCGCTCCAGCTCGACGTCGGCGTGGTCGCCGGGCAGACGACGACCAGCTCGACCCGGCTGGAGCATGCGCGGACGGGGGTGCGCCCGCCGCCGGGCTCGATCGGCTTGCACGGGATCGCGCCCGACGCGACCTATGTGGACGGGGTGGCGGTCCCGCCGTCGAAAGACGGCACGATCCCGGCTTCGGCCGGGACGCACGAGCTCACGGTCCGGACCCCACGGGGGAAGTTCACGCGCTCGGTGACGGTGTGGCCGCTGACGCGGACCGACGTGGTGCTCCAGGCAGCGATCGACCCGCCGCGGCCCAGCGTCGTCGCGCCGGCGGAGGACTACGTTCCGAAGAGCGCGATCCGGATCGACGGCACGAAAGTCGTCATCCGCTACGGCGGGCACGAAGTGGTGGGCCGCATCGGCGTCTCGGCCTATCGCATCGACGGCAGATACCAAGACTACGGCGAAGCGCCGACGATGATCGGCTCGCGCCTCTACCTCCCGCTCGACCTCCTCACCACCCTCTCCACCGGAAACCGCTGATGCACCGCACCGCGAGCGCCCGCTAAATGGCGCAAATCTACATCGAGACGCACGGCTGCCAGATGAACGAGGCCGACTCGCAGGACATTCAGCGGCGCGCGATCTCGGCCGGGTTCACGCTGGCGCAGCGGCCGGAAGACGCCTCGGTTCTGGTCCTCAACACGTGCACGGTGCGCGACAATGCCGAGCGGCGCGCGTACGGGCGCATCGCGCACTGGAAGGCGGTCAAGGACGCCGACCCGTCGGTGAAGGTGATCGTCACCGGGTGTCTGGCCGAGCAGGACAAGGACCGCATGCAGAGGATCGTCCCGCACGTCGACGGCGTGTTCGGGACGCGCGAGCTCGGCGCGCTCGGCGACGCGCTGGCGGCGTGGCGCGCCGAGTACCCGGACGACGAGCTGAGCGTCGAGCGCGAGATCGAGACGGTGATGGGCGGCGAAGGCGTCGGGATCGCCGGGCCGTACGATTTCCTGCGCGCGTTCGTGAACGTGCAGCGGGGGTGCTCGTACTACTGCACGTTCTGCATCGTCCCGCACGTGCGCGGCCGCTTCGACCATCGCCCGATGGGCGAGATTCTCGATGAGGTCCGCGCGAAGACGGCGGCGGGCGCGCGGGAGATCACGCTGGTCGGCCAGACGGTGAACGCGTACAAGGAGCCGGCGACCGGCGCGGACTTCGCCGACCTGCTGCAAGCGGTGTGCGCGGTCGAATCGGTCGAGCGGGTGAGCTTCATCAGCTCGCATCCGAAAGATTTGAACGAGAAGCTCGCGCGCGTCTGCGCGACGCTGCCGAAGGTGAACCCGCGGTTCCATCTGGCTGTGCAGTCCGGGTCCAACGTGATGCTGCGCAAGATGAACCGCAAGTACACGATCGAGCAATTCCTCGAGCGAATCGCGACGTTCAAGTCGCACAACCCGTCCTGGGCGATCACGACCGATCTGATCGTCGGCTTTCCCGGCGAGACGGAAGAAGATTTTCAGCAGACGCTCGACGTCTGCGCGACCGGGATCTTCGCGCAGGCGTACATGTTCGTCTACTCGCCGCGGCGCGGGACGCCGGCGGCGGTCTGGCACGCGAAGGACCCGGTGCCGCACGAGGTCGCGCAAGACCGGTTCAAACGGCTCGTCGCGGTGCAGGACGCGGCGGTGCGCGCCTATCACGAGCGCAAGGTCGGGACGACGGTGCGCGCGCTCGTGCACGGCGTCTCGCGCAAAGATGCCACCAAGCTCAGCGCCAAGACGATCGACAACGTCACGGTGAACTTCCCGCTGGTCGAAGCGGTCCCGGACGTCGCGCACCCGTGGATCGACGTCCACGTCGAGTCCGCGTCGGTGTGGGGCGTGCGCGGAAGCTGTGTCGGGCGCGCGGAACGGTTCGGCGGCGAAGCGCAACTGGTCGAGCCGCCGCTGATCGACCTGCTGGCCGGATAACGCAGGTGCGCGCTGACGCCTGCCCGGCTCGGGAGCGGCCGAGCATGTTTTGAAGATCGGTGCGCGCGGTACATTTCGCGCTGGAGAAATCCGATGAGTTAGACAGCGAGGACCTCGGCTGCAGCGTGCAACGGGGTCCTCAGAGTTTCTGCCGGACGTCCAGGCGCTGGTCGCGCCAGAGGACGGTGCGGCCGCAAAACCCGGCGCACCACGTTGCCATGCCGAGGACGTCGCGAAGCAGGGTCAGTACCGCCCGGGGACGGCGCCGGGTCGCCAATGCGCGGTGTGCCGCGGCGTGCAAGGCAAGGCGCGCGAGGACAGAGGCAACCAGCGCGAACGCCGGCGTTCGGCGCCGGCGCGCGAGGGCGAGAGCGAGCGCCGCGAGCGGGACGGGGAACGTCACGATGAGCCCGGCGTAGCTGAGCGGGCGAACGGATCGGATCGTGCGCGCCCAGCGCAGCTCGTGCTGCAGCAGGCCGCGCAGTCCGGATTCGCTGACGACGTTCGTTACGACGTAGTTCGCCAGCGCGACGCCGTAGCCGCGCTCGGTGACGAGCCGTCCCAGCGTGGCGTCGTCGGCGAGCTGGTTTCCGAGGGCGGCGAGGCCGCCGATCTCTGCAAAGACGGACGCGCGGACCGCCATCGTGCCGCCGAAGCAGTACGTCATCGGCTCGACCGCGGCCGCGACCAGCGCGGCAGGCGCGAACTGTTCGGTGATCCACATCGCGCCGAGCGTCGACGGCACATCATCCGCGGCTGGTTCACCGCAGTAGATACACGTCACCGCGCCGACGCGCTCGTCGGCGAAGGCCTCGACGACCGCGTCGAGATAGACCGGCGTGACGCGCATGTCGCTGTCCGCGATCACCAGGATCTCGCCCGTCGCGTGCGCGATCATCGGAGCGAGCGTGGCGATCTTCGGATTGCGGAAGCGCGCGACGCCGTCGCCGGCGACGACCGTCGTGCGATCGGGAAACTCGGCCGCGACGCGCTGAATGACGTCCAGGGCCTCGTCGTCCGGCGACAGTACGCCGAGCACCACGTGAAAGTCAGGATAGTCTTGCGCGCAGAACGAGTGCAGGTTCTCCGCGAGTCCGGGCTCCGCGCCGCGCACCGGTTTGAGAACCGTTACCCTGTGCCGGCTCCTCGTCGTTGGCACGCTCGTGCCACTTCGTTCCGTCCGCACACGAGCGCTGTGCTCCGCCTGCACCATAGTGCGGCGGCCGAACGCGCGCAGGCGCACGATCGCGAACGCCGCATAGCCGATCCCCGCGAACGTTGCACCGAGCGCCAGCGCCGCCGCGACGCGGCGCCGGTCAGCGCGCATCGGCGAGCGCGCGGAAACCGATACGCTGTGCGCCGCTCGCGCGTGCCGCCTCGGCGACGCGCGGGCTGATCAGCGCGGCGAACTCGTCTTCGAGCCGGTACGGTTCCAGATCGCGGGCAATTCCGGGCCAGCGCGCGGTTGCGGCGTGAAAGTACAGCTCCGTCGCACCCTCCGGCAAGTTTTCGAGAAAGCCGACGACGCGCTCTGGCGTCATGCGGCCGGTGTCGTTGAATCCGAAGAGGTAGTCGTTGTGCGCAAACCCGCCGGCGCGCAGCCGGCTTTTCACGATGCCGAGGAACGGGGCCAGGAAGACCGCCTGGGCGAGGCGGCCGCGGAAGCGGTCGTGCGTCGCGCGCCACGTGCTCGGAAACGGCTCGTACGGGATGCGCACCGGCGGGCGGCCGTACTCGCGCGCGACCTTCAGCATCAGCCCGAGCACCGTCGGGTGCAGGTGGTAGTGGCACTGCGCGTTGACGTGGTCGAGCGGCAGTCTTGTCGCGGCGAACGCCGCGAACTGCGCGCGGATCTCCACTTCGAGCTGGCGCCGTGCGCGCGTGCTGAAGAAGTACTTCATGCCCGCGCGCGCAAGCTCGCTGGAGAACATGCCGTCCGGTCCGACGAGGTCCGGGATGCGTTCCGGCGGGAGCAGCGGGCGCCCCGCGACGACGACGACGTGCAGTCCGACCGCGAGCGTTGGGTTCGCTTTCGCGCGGGCGACGGCGTCGGCGGCGGCAGGCTCGGCGACCATCAGCGATGCGGCGGTGACGATCCCCTCGCGGTGGCCGCGCTCGACCGCCTCGTTGACCGGAACGGAGAGTCCGAAGTCGTCGACCGTGACGATCAGGCGGCGTCGCACGCGCGCTGCCTCCTCGGCGTGCCGGTGAAAAGCCTGCCCGCGTGGTGACACCGTGCGGCGGCGCTTGGCGAGCGCGATCGTGGGCACCGGTAGTGGTGAGGACGGTTATGCACGGCTTTGTCCACAGGGATACCACCGGCGCGGGCGGGAAGCGGCGGCGGATGCGGTCACGGCTCGGATGACGACGACCACGACGTGGTCGCCGATGCTCGAGCAATACTTCGGGATGAAGCACCGTTATCCCGAGGCGATTTTGCTCTCGCGCGTCGGCGATTTCTACGAAGCGTACGGTGACGACGCCGAGACGATCGCGCGCGCGCTCTCGATCGCGCTGACCTCGAAAGAAGCCGGCGGCGGGCGGCGCGTCGCGATGGCCGGCGTCCCGCACCACGCGCTCGACGGGTATCTCGCGAAGCTGGTCGCGCAGCGGCGCGTCGTCGCGCTCGCCGAGCAGCTCGAGGCGCCGGTGCCGAACAAGCTGGTGCGGCGCGACGTCGTGCGCGTCGTGACGCCCGGCACGCTGCTGGAGGAGCACATCCTCGAGCGCAGCGCGCACAACTATCTGGCCGCGATCGCCGCGTTCGACGACGATTTGATCGCGCTGGCGCACGCCGACATCTCGACCGGACACCTCGCCGCCACCGCGTTCGAGGGCGAGTCGGCGCTCGAGGACGCGCTGACCGAGATCGCGCGGCTCGATCCGGCCGAGCTGGTCGCCGACGTCCCGCCCGGGATGCGCGGCGCGCTCGAAGGGGCGCTCGAGAACGCGCAGACGCGGATCGCGCAGCCGGTGATTGCGGTGGTGACGGAACGCGTGCGCGAACCGATCGACGGGTTCTCGTTCGACGCTTCGCTCGCGATGCACCGCGCGCTGGACGCGCTCGCCGCCTTCGTGCGGCGCGTCAGCGTGCTGCGAGAGCCGCAGGACCGCTCGCAGCCCGGCGCGGGCACAGCGCTGCGCGAGGCGCAGTTCTACCGCCAGGCGACGTTCCTCGCGCTCGACCCCAACACGCGCAAGCATCTCGAGCTGACGAAAGCGCTCGGCGCGAACCCGCGCGCGACGCTGCTCGCGACGATCGACCGCACGCGCACCGCGATGGGCTCGCGGCTGCTCGGCCGCTGGCTGCTGGCGCCGCTGGTGAGCGCCGAGGCGATCGGGGCGCGCGCGGACTGCGTCGAGCGACTGGTCCGCGACGGCGCGCGGCGGCTCGCGCTGCAGGACGTGCTGCACGGCTGCTTCGACCTCGAGCGCATCGCGCAGAAGGTGCGCTTCCGGCGCGTGCAGCCGCGCGATCTGGCCTCGCTGCGCCGGACACTGTCCCTACTCGACCCGATCGCCGACGCGCTGCACGAGCCCTCGCTGCCGGCGCGCATGCACGCGATCGCGGCGCGGGTCGGGGAGTACGACGAAGTGCGCGCCGATCTGCTGGCGACGCTCGTCGACGAGCCGCCCGCGACGCTCGCCGACGGCGGCGTGATCCGCGCCGAGGCGAGCGCCGAGCTGGCCGACTGCGTCGCGCTGCGCGGTGACGCGCGCTCGCGAATCGCCGCGCTCGAGGAGCGCGAGCGCGAGCGGACCGGCATCAAGTCGCTCAAGGTGAAGTACGCCTCGGCGTTCGGCTACGCGATCGAAGTCCCGAAAGCGCAGGTGCCGAACGTCCCCGGCGACTATACGCGCAAGCAGACGCTGGCGAACGGCGAGCGCTACGTGACGCCCGAGCTGCGCGAGCTCGACGTCGCGATCGCCTCGGCGGAGTCGCGCCAGCTGCGGCTCGAGCAGACGCTGTACGAGAACTTGGTCGAGCGGATCGCCGCGCGGGTCGACGAGCTGCTCGCCACCGCCGACGCGCTCGCCGAGCTCGACGCCTACTGCTCGCTCGCGCAGATCGCCGGTGAGCGCGGGTACGTGCGGCCTTCGTTCGCCGAAGAGAGCATCATCGACGTCGCGGACGGGCGGCATCCGGTGATGGAGCCGCTGCTCGGCTCTTCGTTCGTGCCGAACGATCTGCACGTCGGCGTTGAGCGCGCGCGCTTCATCTTGCTGACCGGGCCGAACATGGGCGGCAAGTCGACCTACTTGCGGCAGACCGCGCTGCTGGTCGTGCTCGCGCAGATCGGCTCGTTCGTGCCCGCGCGCTCGGCGCGGCTGGGAATCGTCGACCGCATCTTCACCCGCATCGGCGCGGGCGACGATCTCGCCTCGGGCCAGTCGACGTTCTACATCGAGATGGCCGAGGCGGCGAACATCCTGCGCCGCGCGACCGATCGCAGCCTGCTTTTGATCGACGAGATCGGGCGCGGCACCGGCACGGTCGACGGCCTGGCGATCGCGCAGGCGATCTGCGAGTACCTGCTCGAGCGTGAGTCGCGCGCGCCGATGGCGCTCTTCGCGACGCACTTCCACGAGTTGGTTCCCCTCGCCGAGCGCTGGCCGCTGGTGGCGAACTTCCACATCACCGCCGTCGAGAGCACGAAGGGCGGCGCGCCGGTGTTCTCGCACCGCGTCCTGCCCGGCTCGTCGTCGCGCTCGTTCGGGATCGAGGTCGCGCGGATGGCGGGTTTGCCGGCAACCGTCGTCGCGCGCGCCCGCGAGATTGCCGGCGTGCTCGAAGGGCGGCCCAACCTCGAGGACGCAGCGCCCTTGCGCGGCAAGCTGGCGAAACCCGGCGTCGTCGAGCAGCCGCTTCTGTTCGACATGGAGTAGCAGCCGCGCGAAGGCCGAAACGCTGACCGAAAGGTACACGGGACGGTAACAACGCGGACGCGAAGCGGTCACTGCGGAGGCTTTAGTCTCTGATGAGTGAGATGGCAGCAGCAGCGACAGAGAACCCAACGGCGGCGCCGGCGGAGCCCGCAGAAACAGCACAAGCCCAAGAAGGCGTCCGTGTCCGCCCCATCACCGTGGCGGAATACCACCGCATGGACGACGCGGAAATCTTCGGACCCGAAGAGCGGCTCGAGCTCCTCGATGGCGTGCTGTTCGAGATACCGCCGATGAGTCCGGAACACGCATATGCCGTCCGTCGGTTAACCACCGTCTTCGTGCAGCGATTCGCCGGTCGTGCAGCGGTGAGCGCCCAGAATCCGATCACGCTCGACGAGATATCGGAGCCGCAGCCCGACATTATGCTAAACGAGCTTCCGGAAGAGCGCTACGCCAAAGCGCATCCGACGCCGGACGATGCGATGCTGGTCGTTGAGGTTTCGATGTCGTCGCTCAAGTTCGATCTCGGCAGAAAGCTTCGTGCCTACGCGCGCCGGGGAGTACGTGAGTACTGGATCGTTGATCTCGTCCACGAGCGCGTCGAAGTATACCGCGGACCAGCGGGCGAGGCGTACCGCGTCCATCTTAGCGCGGGCCGCGGAGAATCCGTCGCGCCGCTCGCCTTCCCGAACGAAGCGCTCGTCGTCGACGAGATTTTGCCGCCGCCTGAGTAGGACCGTGCGCTTCACCCGGAGGTCCCCCGGGCGGCGTTGAACGGGGCGGGGTGATTCGGGTTCTGGATCCGGAGACGATCGGGCAGATCGCGGCCGGCGAGGTGATCGAACGGCCGCTCTCGGTCGTCAAGGAGCTCGTCGAGAACGCGCTCGACGCGGACGCGACGCGCATTGCGGTGCGCGTGCGCGGCGGCGGGCTGATCGAGATCGAGGTCGCCGACGACGGGGCGGGGATCGCGCCCGATGACTTACTGCTCGCGGTGCGGCGCCATGCGACCTCGAAGATCGCGAACGCCGCGGGGCTGACGCACGTGGACACGCTGGGCTTTCGCGGCGAAGGGCTGGCTTCGATCGCCGCAGTCGCAAGGCTGACGATCGTCTCGCGGACCGCGGACGCCGATGTCGCGAGCGCCATCGACGCGCACGCCGAGGAGATCGGCGAGCCGCGGCCGTTCGCCGGACCGCCAGGGACGCGCGTCGTCGTTCGCGAGTTGTTCGCGAACGTGCCGGTGCGGCGTGAGTACCTGCGTTCGCCGTCGGCGGAGTTCGCGCGGATCGCGGCCTGGCTGGCGACGCTTGCGCTGGCGTATCCGCAGGTCGGCTTCACACTGGAGCACGACGGCAAGCAGACGTTCGCGTTCGCGCCGGACGACGACCTCGCGCCGCGGCTGCGGCAGGTGTTCGGTGCGACGTCCGCGCCGATGGTGCCGGTGCGCGGCGACGACGCGCGCGCCGCGGTGAGCGGCTGGGTCAGCTCGCCGGGCGACGACCGAGCGGATCGAAGGAGCCAGATTCTCTTCGTGAACGGGCGGCTGCTGCGCAGCACGCTGCTGAGCGGGGCGTGGTCGGCGGCGTACCGGACGTTCGCGATGGTCGGACGGTATCCGTACGGCGTGCTGTATCTCAGCGTTCCGCCGAGCGAGGTCGATCCGAACGTGCACCCGACGAAGAGCGACGTGCGCCTGCGCCATGGCGATCGCGTCGTGGCGGTGGTGAAGGGCGCGATCGCGAGCGCGCTGCGCCGCGGCGCGGCGGAACGGCTCGAGCGTGCGATCTCGTTCGCGCCGCCGCTGCGCGAAAGCGGTTCGAACGGCGCCGCGTCGGTCGACTGGGCCGAACCGCTGCTGCCCGCCGGCGGCGCTCACGACGCGGAGAAGAAGACCCTGCGCGTGCTGGCGCAGGTGGACCGCACGTTCATCCTCGCCAGCGACGGCGACGCGGTCGTGCTGATCGATCAGCACGCGGCGCACGAGCGGATCGTCTTCGAGCAGCTCACAGCGAACGCGCGCGCGCACGCCGCCGCCGAGCCGCTGCTGATCCCGCACACCTTCGAGGTGCGTCCCGAAGAGGCCGACAAGCTCGAGGCGACGCTCGACGCGCTCGCCGCGGGCGGGCTGCACGTCGAGCGCTTCGGCGAGAACGCATACCGCGTCACCGCAACGCCGGCGCGGCTCGTGCACGCAGGGCGGACGCGGCCGTTCGACGTCGCCGAGTTCATCGAGTGCCTCGGCGACGAGGTGCGCGGGCTCGACGCCGACCAGCGCGTGTGGGCGTCGCTCGCGTGCCACTCCGTCGTGCGCGCGCACGAGCGGCTCGAGTACCCGGAGATGACGGCGCTGGTCGAGCGGCTGCAGCGCTGCGAGAACCCGATGCACTGCCCGCACGGCCGCCCGACGATCGTGCGGCTCGAAGCCGCGCAGATCGCGCGCCTCTTCAAACGGGTGTGACGCCGGGCGTTCTGATCCTCACCGGGCAGACGGCGTCCGGGAAGAGCGCGCTCGCGTTGGAGCTCGCGGAGCGGTGTGATGCCGAGATCGTCGGCGCCGACTCGCGGCAGATCTATCGCGGAATGCCGATCGGAACGGCCGCTCCGAGCGACGAAAACCGTGCGCGCGTTCCGCATTATCTGGTCGGTTTTCTGGACCCGAGCGAACGGTATTCGGCGGCACGCTTCGTCGCCGACGCGCTGGCGGCTATCGATGATATCCATGCGCGCGGAAAGCGTGCGATCGTCGTGGGCGGCACCGGGTTCTACGTGCGCGCGCTCACCGGCGACGTCGCGCTTTCGCCCGCGTACGATGCGGGGCTGCGCGAGCGGCTCGCGCACGAGGCGCGCACCCATCCGTTCGACGTGCTCGCGGAGTGGCTGCGCGCGCTCGCGCCGCAGCGCGCCGCGGCGATCGAGCCGAACGATCCGTACCGCGTCGCGCGCGCGCTCGAGATCGCCTTGGCCGAGCGCGCCGGCACACGGCGTGACGACGCCGGCGCGCCCGACAATCTGCGCGCGCGCGGAATGGCTTTTCGCAAGCTGTATCTCGAGATTGCGCCCGAGGAGCTGGACCGCCGGATCGCAGCGCGCGTCGATGCGATGCTCGCGAACGGGCTGCTCGAGGAGGCCGAGCGCGTCGGCGGCGCGGCGGTCGCGGCGGACGCGGTCGGGTACCGCGAGGCGCTGGCATATCTCGCCGGCTGGTCGACGTACGACGAGTTGCGCGCGCACCTCATTCGAAACACCCGGCGCTATGCGAAGCGCCAGGCGACGTGGTTCAGAACCGAGCCGGGGCTCGTTCGCGTTCCCGCCGCCGATGCGCGTGCCGCCCTCGCCGCCGAAGCGGGAGCACTGCCTGGCTGGACGTAATGACAGGAAGCAGATGACCCGCCCGCAGCCGCTCCAAGACGCGTACCTCTCCGAAGTGAAGCGCCAAGCCGTCCCGGTGACGATCTTTCTGGTCAACGGCTTTCAGATGCGCGGGGTCGTGAAGGGGTTCGATCCGTTCACGATCGTGATCGAGTCCGAGCGCAAGGCGCACCTGATCTACAAGCACGCCGTCTCGACGATCTCGCCGAACGGCCCGGTCGCCGCGCCGCTGATCCCCGAGGAGAGCGAGGCCGTCGCGCCGTGACGACCGGCGTCCCGGTCGTGAAGACGAACGGGACCGGCAACGAGTTCGTGCTGGTCGACGAGCGCACGGCGCCGGTCGGTGATCCGGTCGCCTTCGCCCGCCGCGTCTGCGACCCGGTGCGCGGGCTCGGCGCCGACGGCGTGCTATTCGTCTCGCCCTCGGAGCGCTTCGATGCACGCATGCGTATCGTGAACGCCGACGGCAGCGAAGCCGAGATGTGCGGCAACGGCATGCGCTGCGTCGCGCGCTACCTCGACGAGCACGACGGCCTGGGTGAAGCGGTCGTCGAGACGATCGCCGGCCCGATCGCGACGTATATCCTTTCGCGCGCGCCGTACCACGTCGCGGTCGAGATGGCCGCGCCGCGGATCGGCGCGCCGCACGAGGTCGCGGGTTTTCGCGCGGTGCCGGTCGACGTGGGCAATCCGCACGTCGTGATCCGCGCCGACGACCTCGACGCGATCGACCTCGCGACGGTGGGCCCGCGGATCGAGCATGACGCCCTGTACGCGCAGGGCACGAACGTGCACTTCGTCGCGCACGAGCACGGCGGCTGGCGCGTGCGCCACTGGGAGCGCGGCGCCGGCGCGACGCAAGCCTGCGGCACCGGCGCGGTCGCGGTCGCGGCGGTCCTGATTGCGGCCGGTGAGGCGATCTCGCCGGTCGCGCTGCACGTTCCCGGCGGCGTGCTCGAGGTGACCTGGGCGCCGGGCGAGCGCGCGACGCTTGCGGGCGACGCCGTGCGGGAGTACGAGCGAGTCGTCGCATGAGCGACGGCGTGCGCTTCACGCCTACCGGCCTGGCGTACACCGACGCGCGCGGCCGCATCTACTTCGATGAGACGCGCGCACCGCTCGCCGACGGCGGGATCGAGCGGCCGCCGCGCGCCGAGGAACTGATTCCGGCACCACCGGGGACGGTGACGGCGATGCTGCCCGGACGGATGCCGCTGCTCGCCGGCGGCGGCGTCGCGCCGCGCCGCACCGCGCTCTCCGCGCTGCTGCCGGCAGGCTACACGAGGCTCTTGCTGCCCGCGTACCGCAGCCGTCCGGAAGCGCCGCCGCTGCCGCTGTTCGGTTACACCTTCGCGTGCGTCGTCGACGACGAGCTGCACGTCGCCGCGATGCGAACGGACGAGAGCGAGGACTGGACCCCGCGCTATTTCGGCGCCGGCGAGCTCGAAGCGCTGCTGCGCGCGCGCCAAACCGAGGATCCGCGCAACCGCACGCTCGCGCAGCTCGCGATCTGCTCGCGGGACTACGGCTGCTTCACCGCGCAGAACGTCTTCCTGGAACGCGGCGAAGCGGCGCTGCCCGTCTCGCCGAAGTGCAATGCCGCATGCGTCGGCTGCATCTCCGAGCTGCCGGCGGACGCGGGAATGCCGTCGCCGCAGACGCGTGTCGCGTTCGAGGCGGATGCGGACGATCTCGCGCGGATTGCGATCCGGCACCTCGAGCGCGTCCCGGACGGGATCGTCTCGTTCGGCCAAGGCTGCGAGGGTGAGCCGCTGCTTCGCGTGACCACGATCGAGCGCGCGATCGCGAAGATTCGCGCGGCGCAGTCGAACGGCACGATCAACCTGAACACGAACGGCTCGCTCCCGAAGTCGTTGCGCCGGCTGATCGACGCGGGCTTGCAGGCGGTGCGGATCAGCCTGAACTCGTTCCGCAGGGACGTGTACGCCGCGTACTACCGGCCGGTCGGGTACGAGCTCGACGACGTGCTGGAGTCGATCGCCACGGCGGTCGCCGGCGGCGTGCGCGTCTCGCTGAACTATCTGACGCATCCCGGCGTCACCGACGAGCGCGCCGAGGTGGAGACGCTCGAGCACTTCTTGCGCGCGCACCGCGTCGCGATGGTGCAGACGCGCACGCTGAACATCGACCCCGAACGCTACTTCGCGCAGGTCGGGCGGCCGCGCGAGCCGCTCGGGATGCGCGAAGCATTGCACCGCATCGAACGGCTCGGCATCCCGCTCGGCAACTTCACGCACACGCATTAAGGCTGGACCTGCGGCGGCTGCGGCGCAGGCCGGTGCAGCGGCTGGCGAGGCGGGTGGCCGTGCTGTCCGTGCATTCCGTGCGCGATCGCGTCGCCGCCGAGCGCAATCTCGTGCCCGTGCGTCGTCACGTCGACCCCGCCGCCGGTGCCGCGGAGCGTCGTCGCGATCGTGCCGCCGCGGCCGTCGGCGGCGTTGACGTTCAGCGAGCCGTCTTGGTTCACCGTGACCTGCTCGCCGCCGGAGAGCGTCGCGGACTCGCCCTTGCCGAGCTGAAGCTGCCGGCCGCCGTCGAAGATCGCGTACGAGCCGTCGCGGTTCATCGTGATCGCGTCCTGGTCCCAGTTCGCGTGCACGGTCGCCGACTTGTTCGAGGTGACGCCGTTCGCGTCCGGCGCGGTGACCGCGGTCGAGACGCGGTAGCCGCCTTCGATTTGGTTGCTGTGCACGAGATCGTCATGCGAGGTCATGCTGTCCCAGCGCTCGTCGATGGCTTGACCGCCGTTGCGCCCGGCCGTCGTGCCGGTCTCCGCGAGGTGCGGATCGCCGGTCGAGCTCACGTCGAGGTTCTCGAAGCGCTGCTGTGGGCCGGTCGGAAGCGGCGATTGGTTTTGCGGTTGGCCGCTGTTTTGCACTTGGCCGAGCAGCGCGGAGACGAGCTGCTGCAGGGTGCCGAGCAGTCCGGCGAACATGCCGAACATGCCGGCGCCGGTCGTGGTATTCGAGGTACCGAGGAGGTTGCCGAACGACGTGCCGCCGGCGCCGCTCGCGCCGTAGGCGGGCGTACCGCACGTCCACCACGGCCGGTCGATTCCGTCCGGCTGTTGTGCGGGCGGTGCGCCGCCGCCAAGGTACAACGCGTTCTCGCCGTAGGCGCCGTCCGCGCCGTCGAGGCTGGAGAGCTCATAGGAAGGCCCGAGCCCGGGCCACTGGGGCTGCATCATCACTGCGCGTGGTCTCCTGGAAAGGTGGGTTCACCTCACCAATCACGCGCCGCGGCGAAGGCGTCTAGTGCTTGGGCAAGCTTTTTTCGAGCTCGCAGCCCGGACGGTGCGGATCGCCCGGCCGCTCGATCAACGCGCCGCACGAGTCGCAGACGAGATGCAGCCAGCACACCGGATTGCCGGCGCCGGTCTCGTCGTCGTCCGGCGGAAGGCTTGCGCCGGGCTCGTCGGTCGGCACCAACGCGCTCTCAGTACGTCGAGCGGCCGCCGGAGAGATCGAAGACGGCGCCGGTCGAGAACGAGCATTCCTCCGTGCAGAGCCAGGTGACCAGCGACGCGATCTCGTCGGCTTTGCCGAAGCGGTTCATCGGAATCTTCGACTTCATGTAGTCGATGTGGCTCGGCGTCATCTGCGCGAACATCGGCGTCTCGACGGCTGCGGGCGTCACGCAGTTCACGCGAATCGCCGTCTGCGCGAGCTCCTTGCCGAGCGATTTCGTCAACGCGATCACGCCGGCTTTCGACGCGCTGTAGGCGGACGCGTTGGGGTTCCCTTCCTTGCCGGCGACCGACGCGATGTTGACGATTCTGCCGTAGTCCGACGCGCGCATCGTCGGGACGACGGCGCGGCAGCAGTGGAAGGTTCCGGTCAGGTTGACGTCGAGCACGTCGCGCCACGCGTCGAGCGGGTAGTCCCACGTGAGCACGTTCGGTCCGGTGATTCCGGCGCTGTTGACGAGAACGTCGATGCGGCCGATGACGGCGAGCGTCGCTTCGCGCGCGCGCTCGACGCTCGCGTAGTCGCGCACGTCGACGGCGGTGCCGTGCGCGGCGTCGACCGCGGCGCGCGCTTCGTCGATCGAGTCCGCGCGCATGTCCCACAGGCTCACCGCGGCGCCCGAGGCGACCAGCCGCCGCGCGATCGCGAGCCCGATTCCGGAAGCGCCGCCCGTGACCACCGCGCTTCGTCCACGTACGTCCAGATCGTTCACGCCCCCGTATTGTCAGCGTCCGCGAGGCTGCTCCTCTGCGGAGCGCGGGTTGGGCCGTAGGGACGGGCAGGCTGTCTGCCGAACGGCACGGGCCCTTCAACCTGCTGAAAGTGGGGTGTCATGTCGGAGCACAAAGGCTACATCGAGTCCGAGGAGTCCGAGCCGACCGTCGCAGGCCACAAGCTCAAAGCCGGACAGAAGTTCGAGGTCAAGGCGGTGAGCGTCAAGGAATCGCAGCTGGGGGCGACCCAGAAGCTGGGCGCGCGGCTGTGCGGCGGGACGGACACCTGTCTCGCCCTCACCGAGGTCTAACGCCGACCTGACCGGCCGATGCAGACGCTGCGGCCGTCCCGGTACAACTGGTATGTGTCGGGAGCGCTGTACAACGCCCTGACGGGCGCGCTCGTGAAGCTCGATGGCGCCGATGCCGGCGTGCTCGGGCGGCATTTGATGGACACGCGGGCGGAGCTCGACGACGACGCGCTGGATGGTGAGTTCGTCGCGCTCCTGCGCCGCGGCGGGTTCCTCATCGACGAGGCGACCGACGAGCTGGAGATCGTGCGCGAGCGGTATTGGCGCGCGCGGGGCGAGACGCCGGCCGTGCTGACGATCACGACGACGATCGACTGCAATCTCGGCTGCTACTACTGCTACGAGCAGCGCTCGACCGAAGCGCTCGCCCTGCGCGACGTCGGCGCGATCGTGGAGCTCGCGCGCAAGCTGCTCGCCCGGGGCGGGAAGCGCGCGCTGCACGTCGACTGGTACGGCGGCGAGCCGCTGCTGAACGTGGAGCTCATGGAGACGGCGTCGTTTGCCCTCCAGGAGATGTGCCGCAGCGAGGGCGTGCACTACGTCAGCTCGGTGATCAGCAACGGGACGGTGTGGCCGGCGAATGTCGCCGAGTTCGTCGCGCGGCACCGCATCCGCCAAGTGCAGATCACCTTCGACGGGCTCGAAGCGAAACACAACAAGCGGCGGCGCTACCGCTCGAAGAAAGACCAAGCCGAGAAGTCGTCGTTCGCGCAGGCCGCCGAGCTGGTCGACAAGCTGATCGCGTGCACGCGGGTCGACGTTCGCTACAACATCGACCCGTACAACCGCGAGGATTTTCTGCCGTTCATCGACTTCGCGGTCGCGCGCGGCTGGTTCAAAGGAGCCTATGAGCTCGTGCTGCAGCCGGCCCGCATTTCGGCGTACACCGAGAAGGCCGCGTTCCTGCGGCCGCAAGAGCTCACGCTTGCCGAGTTCCAGGAGCTGAAGGACGCGGCGATCCAACGGCTGCGCGGGCACGGGCGGATCGAGGAGACCGCGATTCCGGACGGGTACCCGTACCCGAAGACGTCGGTGTGCGCGGCGCTGGCGAACGACTCGGTGGTGGTCGGCGCCGAAGGAAAGACGTACCGCTGCGGGCTGCAAGTCAGCGAGCCGCACCGCGCCGTCGGCTCGATTCACGACGACGTCGCCGGAGCGGATGCCGACTGGTGGAAGCAATTCGACCCGACCACGCTGCCGACGTGCTCGCGCTGCTCGTTCCTGCCGGTCTGCATGTCGGGTTGTGCGAAGAAGCACTTAGACCGCGACGAGCACGCCATCCGCGAGCAAGGGCGCTACTGGCGCGACAACCTCGCCCGCATGATCGCCCACGCCGCCGGCAAGACGGAAACCGACCGCACCGCGTTCACCGAAGCCGAGCAGTTCCGCTGACGCGGCAGCCTTTGCCGCTTAAAGGTTGTCGGACTCGTGTGCTTCGTCGATGAGGTAAAGTGGTATCGGCGTTCGGTTGTAATCCTCGAATTCGGAAAAGCCTAGGCGTCCCAGCTTCTGAAAAACTTCCTCGCGGGTCGGGCCCGTACACCGTTTCGCAAATTGATCGATTGCCGTGCGCAGTACGCCCGCGTCGAAGTCGGTCATCAATAATAGGCCCTGACCGCGGAGAACGGACCCGGCCGGCTGTGCTTCGGTAAGCCAGGTCGGCGAGCAGACCAGCACGCGTTGGTCCTGGGTTTCCGGCCCGTGCGACGTTCCCATTCGTAAGAAACACTGCACGGCGAAGCAACTGCGAACACGAGGGCTATATTGCTCGGGCAGCACTTCATTGGGGCCGAGACCGATGGATTCAAGGCGTCCGAAGATCATCACTCGCCGGGCGAAGTCAACCGAGGCCACCTTCGGCACCGCTTTCGATATCCGCCGTCAGGTTCCTCAGACGCTCTTGAAGCCCAATCATGGCGCAAGGTATATGATTCCGCAGATGATCCAAGCTCCAGGCGAGGGTGCCTGTTGACAGACGGGACGTACTGAGCTGGTGGCGAACGAATGAGGGCCCACAGGAGGCTTCGATGCGAGAACCGACACCCGGACCGACGAGCATCGCGGAGTTCGAGGGTCTGCTGGCGGTGTCCGAGCAGAAGCTCGAGCTGCTCGAGGGAGAGGTCGTGGCGTTCGCGGGCGGATCCGTGGCGCACGGAATGCTGTGCGGCCGCCTCTACAAAGCGCTTGCGATTGCCACGCAGCCTCCGTGCCATGCGTTTACGTCCGATGTGGCTGTCCGGATTGCGGATCGCGGCACATACGTGTTTCCGGACGCCTCCCGCACCTGCGAGCAGCTGGACCCGAATGCGGGGTATATCGTCGCACCGGAACTGGTGGTGGAAGTCATCTCTCCGGAAAGTAAGGCCCGGGACCGCGGCGAGAAACTCGACGCTTATCAGAGCATCCCAAGCGTCATGGAGTATCTGCTGGTGGATTCCCGGCGGGTATGGGTGTGCGTCTATCGGCGGATGGCCGGTGGCTTTTGGACCGAAACGACGTACGGCCTCGGCGAAACGGTAGAGCTTCGAACCGTCGGCGTGACGATCGACGTATCGGAACTCTACGCCGGCACGGGCCGAGTGCTACAAGCGTAGCCGCCGTGCAGCAGCCAGATTCAGGGAATCGCAGTACCGCCGACGTCCTGAGGCCCGCGTTCGCCGATCGCTCCGTTCGGCGTGCCTTCTTTTTTCGCCGGATGCGTGGTCACCGGGGCGACCCGGCCGCACTTCGGGAACTCTGGAATTATCGCCCTAGCGGACGCTGGGTGGGAGACCGATTGCTGAAGGATATTCCATATGCTGTCGTCGGTGGAGTGGCCACGCGGATGTACATGCCGGAACGTACAACCGCCGACATCGACCTTCTCGTCGAGCCGGAGAACTTCGAGCGCGCGATCTCACAGCTCATTCAGAACGGTTACGAGCGGAAGAAGCAGCCATTGGGTTTTATGGACACAAGATTGGACTTAATCGGTCAGCGCATGATTTCGAGTCGACCCGTAGACATTCTGAGCTCGACCCAACCTTGGATCCATGACGCCGTGGCCTCGGTGCGCTGGGAGAGTGAGACGCTTCCCATCGTCGACCTCCCGTATCTCGTCGCGCTGAAACTCGATGCGTCGCGGAGCGTGGATCAAGGCGATCTCAGCCGGATGCTCGGCTTCGCATCGGAGGAAGACCTCGACCGCGTTCGAGTCGTCGTGCGCCGTATGCTGCCCGCCGATGTCGACGACCTCGAGCAGTACATCTTGCTCGGGCGGTACGAAGCCGGAGCGGATCAGCAGTAGCTCGCGACTAGAGTCGTCAGCCCACGAGGGCGGAACAGACATCGGGGCGGGTGTCGCGTTTGATCATCGCGATGACGTCGTCGCCGCGCTCGAGGGTGGTGTCGCCGTTGGCCACGACGACGTCGCCGCCGCCGCGGTCCACCGCGACGATCACGCTGCCGCGCGGGAGCGGCAGGTCGGCGATGCGCTTGCCGCGCGCCGGCGAGTCGTCGGCGATCCGCAGCTGCACCAGCTCCAAATCGCTCCGGCCGACGCGCGCCAGCGGCTCCAGGTCGGTCGCGTTGACGCGGTCGTCGATCATGCCCAGGATCAACTCGGTCGAGGAGATCACCGTCACCGGGCGGTCGGAGTCCAGCGACTCGAAGATCAGCTTGTTCTTCGGGTTGTTCACGCGCGCGATGCAGCGCGCTTTCGGCGAGTGCTTCTTGGTGATGATGCAGACGACCAGGTTGTCCTCGTCGTCGCCGGTGTCGGCGACCACCACGTCGGCGCGCGCGACCCCGGCCTGCAACAGCACGTTCGGATCGCAGCCGTCACCGACCACCGCCACGTCGGTCTCGAGCAGGTTCGTCATCATCTGCGCCTTGCGCGCGTCCTTCTCGATGACGACGACCTCGTGCTGCTGCTTGATCAGGCCGCGCGCGAGATACGTGCCGACCTTGCCACCACCGACGATCAGGATGAACATGCGTCCGCTAGCCCTACGCCGTCAGGCGCGTCTCGGGCCGCGCCGAGGAGAACGCCGCCGCGAACTGCGAGAGCGCTTCGGGCGCGACGATCGCGTTGATCTCGTCGCCTTCCGTGAGCACCTCGTTGGGCGAGGCGACGTACACGCTCCCCATCCGGCGGATCGCCGCGATCCGGATCTTGCCGTCGAGCTCAACGTCGGAGATCTTCTTGCCCGCCTGCGCGCGCGAGACGGTCGCGATCAGCGAAGTCAGCTTGCCGAAGTCGAATGAGGGCTGGCTGGCGTAGGCTTTGTCCTGCAGGCGGTCGCGGATGATCTGCGCGCCGATCGTCGTGGGCGAGAACGTCTCGACGCCGAGCTCGCGGTAGAGCTGGCCGCGCGGCGGATCGTAGATGCGGCAGACGATCTTCGGGATGCGGAACATCTTCTGGGCGATCAGCGCCGCCATCACGTTGCGGTTGTCGCCGTCGGTCACCGCGACGAAGCCGTCGGCGCGCTCGGCGCCGGCGCGCTTGAGCACGTCGTAGTCGATCCCGGTCCCGACCTCGACTTGCCCGCCGAAGCGGTTCCCCAGGCGTTTGAACGCAGCCGGATTCTCGTCGACGACGACGACGTCGTGCTTGTCGGCGACGAGCAGCTTCGCAAGGGTTGAGCCCACCCGCCCGCAACCGACGATCAAGTATCTCATGCGGCGTCCTGTGGCTTCGTGGCCGTTAGGGTTGTTCCCGCGGGGAGGAGCGGGCTACCGCCCTGCGAATGCCGGGGATTCGGTCCGACCCGTCGAGAGCCTGAGGGTGACGAACGGGGCGTAGCTCAGCTTGGTAGAGCGCTGCGTTCGGGACGCAGAGGTCACAGGTTCAAATCCTGCCGCCCCGACCAGATCGAAAGCCGGCCCGCCTGCACGGGCCGGCTTTCTGTTTGCTCAGTAGTCGACGTAGAACGGGCGCTTGAACTTCGCGTAGAGATCCTCGACCCGGTGCGTCCAGAAGCCGCCGGGGCCGTTCGTCACGGTGTAGCCGGGCGCCGGAAACGGCGAGCACGTCTGCGTGTCGCCCCACTGCGAATGGAAGACCGTTCCGGCGCCCGGGACGACCCGCGCGGGCAAGGGATCCGTCACGAACAGCCATGCGTTCGTCGCACCGGTGTACGAGGGGTAGCCGACCAGTAGGACCATCGCGTAGCGCTTCGCGAGCGGCGGCCAGTTGATCACCGCGAACATCGTGTTCCCGCTGCAGTCCGGGGTGGTGAAGAGGGCGGTGCTTCCGCCGGGATTTTGCAGGCCGTACAGCGCTTCGGGGGTCGCGTGGAGCAAGACCGCGTCGCCGCCTTTGAGGCGGTACGAGATCCAGCCGATCATCGGCTGCGGGCCGTAGCTGTTGTCGTACGCGATCAGGTCGCCGACCTCTTTGCCGTTCTTGTCCCACACTTTCTCCCGGCAGCAATGCGGAGCGGGCGGATGCGGGCGAACGCCGTCGACGGCGGCCCGGGACGGAACGAGGGTGCCGGGGTTCGGCGGTTGAGCGGCCTGCACGAGCGTGGCGGTCCCGGCCACGATCACGATGGCGGAGAGCAGGGTCGAGCGCATGCGATGCCTCCTCAAGCGAGCTTGAATCGGCTGCTTGGCTTCCCGCTGGCGAGCGCCTGCCGGGTCAGCCGTTTTCGGGAAGGTCCCGACGTGCGGGGGCGCCAACGGGCCGCCGTTGTTCTCCCGATTCAGTCCGGCCGCGCGCCGGGTGCTCCGCGCCGCCGAGCAAGAGTGCCGCAACCACAACCACTACTACGTCGGCGCCGAGCACATGCTCTACGCGCTGCTCGAGGAGCACGACGGGGCGGTCGACGCGCGGCTCGCGGCCGAGCGCATCGAGCCCGATCAGGTCCACGCCGAGGTGAAGCGCGCGCTCGGCACCGGTGAAGGACGCACCTGGGAAGGGATCCTCGTGACACCCCGGGTCCGCAAGATAGTAGAGATCGCCGAGCGGCTCGCCGAGGACCGCGAGATCGAGCCGATCGACCTGTTCGAAGCGATTCGCACCGAAGGCGGCGGGCTCGCGGCCGACATCCTGAGGCGCGCATGGAACACGTGAGCCAGATCTTCCACGACCTCGTCGTCCACCTCGGCTATCCGGGGCTGTTCGTCGTGATGTTCCTCGGCAACATCGGGACGCCGGTCGGCACCGAGGTCGTGATGCCGACCGCCGGCGCGCTCGCGGCGCAAGGGCATTTCCCGGCGCTCGGGACGCTCCCCGCCTGGATTTTGGTCGCGATTGTCGGCACGTTCGGCGAGCTGTGCGGCGCGACGACGCTGTATGCTGTGGGCCACTTCGGCGGGCTGCCGTTCGTGCACCGTTACGGCAAGTACGTCGGCTTCAAGGAGCGCGAGCTCGGGCACGTGCAGCGGTTCTACGCGCGGTTCGGCAACTGGGCCGTGCTGCTCGCGCGCTTCGTGCCGTTCGTGCGCGGCGTCGCCTCGCTCCCGGCCGGCCTCGCGCGGATGCCGCTCCCGCTGTTCTTGTTCTTCACCGCGCTGGGGTCGGTGATCTTTTGTTTCGGCCTGGCGTACCTCGGCGATGTCGCCGGCAAGAACCTCGACACCATCCTCGCCTCGCTGCACAAGGCCGCGCTCGCGATCATCATCATCGTAGTGCTGGCGATCGCCGGCGCAATCGTATGGTGGCGCTTGAACGCAAAGAAGCGGGCCGCTGCAACGTAACGAGGAATACGCGCACCTCGCGAGCAGAACGGCGTCGCCGAGTCATTCGTGGGAACGCTCAAGCTGGGGTGCGTCTGGCAAAATCGATTCGAGACGTATGCCGAGACGAAGGCGGCGATCACGGCCTGGGTCACCCACCACAACGAGTCATGACCGCATTCGCGGCTCGACTACGTCCGGCGACGGAACCGCGCAGCCGGCAGGCTGAACTAAGCGCCTAATCTGTCCAGAAACCTCGGGGTCAGTTCAGTTGCGAGGCGGGGTCGTGGACGTCGCCTCGATAGGCGTCCGGGGTCGTCCAGGCGCCGAGCGAGGAGTCATAGGCGCGGACGCCGTTGATGGCCACCGTGCTGACTCCGGGGACGACAAGATGAGCCGTCGGAGCGGATGTACTGCACGTAGGGATTGCCCTGGCCTTGGAAGCCGGGCGTCGCCGCAGTGATCGCCGCTGTGCTGAGCGTGGGATCGTGCGGCTGCATTCCGGAGGTGCCGGTGCTGCTGTTGATCGCGATCAACGTGCCGCTGGGATCGCGGTCGTAGGCGTTCATTCCGGTGAAGGCGGTGTCGCCGGGGGACCGCTTCGCCGTCGAGGCGAAGTTGAAGACCACCTTGCCCGAAGCGTCGGTGATGAACAGGACCATGTCGCCAGAGATGGCCCCGGTAACCGGGGCCATCTCTGCTCATGGTTCTGAAAATCTCAACACCAAATCCAGTCAGCCGAAAAGTGCACAGTTACGTCGACAGCCAATCAATTCCATCGCTCGCCAGCGGCTAGACGAAGCAGAACCTTCAGGAAGTACGTTGCAGATACTATTGCCGCAAGTGCCCATGGCCAGTACGTCCCACTGCCGGGCAGCCAGTCTTTGTATTCTGCAAAGGCTATTAGGGCGCACAAGACCCCAAGCAATGCCTGCGTAGAGAGCTTCCCTTCGCGTTTCATTCTATATTGAGATGTGCACGTTTAGCAAGACGCTTACTGATGTTCGTAGCTTCATGCGAAGCGCTTTTAGACTTAGTCCTTCCTTAGCATGCGATTCTCGCGAGCCTCGAGATATTTCTTCACTTCTTTTCTCACCTCGGAGCTATTGGAGGTCGCGTACCCCCGAACATCTTCCACCGCGCTCCAATTCCGCGCCAAGCGCAAGGCGCGGATAGCCGTCCATTGGCTCTCGCCGTCACGCAAGTATTCCGTAAGAGCTTGGTCGACGTCTTTGCCACCCCAGCGACCGGCTTTCAGCGCGAGTGGTTCACGTGCAAGGGAGTACGTTGGATTTCGTAGGATTTTAACAATAAGAGGAAGCTCTAATCTGGAGGCGTTCTCTGAAAGGGCGTTACCGACAGAGAAGAGTTGAACGCTGGACATCTCCTTGACGTGCCGTTCAAGAAAGGCGAAGAGCGCATCAAATGCGGCCCGACCGTAAGGCTTGGCCAACGCATGCACAATTGACATCGCAACATCGTTGGGTACAGCCTGCGCCAGGTACTTCACGAGAATCGGGACAGCTGCTGGATAGAGAAGCCGGACGTTCCCTAGTTCGCCGAGATCCCACAAGGGAATGCCGATGCTTTGTAAATCTCTAACGATAGGTTTCGCTTGGCGTTCGTTTTCGGCAACAGCGAACTTCTGGAGTCGCTCGGCCTCCGATGTAGGCTCTGCAGCAAGCCGATCTAGCGCTGATTTAGTCCAGGAGTGAACCCTTTCCCATTCCGTAGTTTCATCGTGTAGTTTCGTCGTACCGCCGCCGCGCATCACTTTGAGAAACTTACCATAAAAGTCCTAAGGCAGTCGGCCTCGATTGGGCGGTTTTTTTGATTTTCCGGAATAGTAATCCGTGAGTCGCTCCCGATAAGCTTGAAGTTCGGCGGTTGGCAGCTTTCCCCGAAGGACTTCCGGAAACGATTGTACGAGAGAAGCCAGTTGATTAACGGATGCAACAACAGACTCCTTAGATGAGCCGCCCAACTCACGGTATGCCCCATATCCGGACAAAGAGTTCACAATCTCGCTGAGCGTCACGACCTCATCGGCGTTCCCCACTTCACCGAACTCCGCCCCTATAGCGTAGGAGCGACGACCGTGGAACACATTCATGTACCGATTGCCGGCTCGGTATGTGACGAGAGTCGGGGTACTACAAACAATGTGATAATTAAGCTTCGCTGCGAATGCGAACGCCTTTTTTACCGCTGCTTCAAACCCGAGTTGAATGCGCTCTTTGTCACGCATCGGTATTTCCTGACTCACCAGTTCACATACGTGGTTCACGCTTAGCGTCGCACTTCAGGACCGGGTCCTGGGGCTGGAGCCGGTACGGGATCAGGAGCAAGCCAGTGCTGGGTCGCTTGATCGTAATGCCAACCAGCATTTTGCAATGCGTTCCGCTCCATTCTTGTAAATCCTGTATTGTCCCTCAGAGATCCGTCGGCGTTCACACTCGCGTCTCGAATCGGACGACCGCTCCGCATTGCGGAGCGTAGTAGGGAAAAATTCTGCTTCCAGTTTAATTTTGGCGTACCGCGATCGGCCATCCCGAGTAATGTACGCTCACCAGCTCCGATTGCGCCTGGTGCTTCGAGGTCTGCCAACTTACCGATAACAAGTGTACGGCTTGCCAAGCCAACCGGCCCTACGGCTCCTCCCAATCCAGGAGCGGATGCTTCCGCGGTCACTACAGCGCCGCCCATTAACATTTCGTAGCAGAACACAATCAGGGGTCCCCAACAATATCCGCTGGGATCGCTGTAGACGTACGGATTGTTCCGGTTCCACATGTATGGCTTCTGCGTCATCGGGTCGTGCACGTCGCCGTGGTAGGCGTCAGGCGTGTTCCAGACCCCGGCCTGCGGATCGAAGGTACGGACGCCCTGGACGGTGTTGTAACCGTCGCCGATTCCGTCGCCTTTTGCAATGGTGAGGAGTGCTCCGCGACCTACGGTCGCTACCGGCGAAGCGTAGTGCGGGCTGGTGAAGCTCTTGGTCGCTAGGCGGCAGTCCAAGATCACGCGGTTGAACGTGTTCGTAAGGGCGGCCGCGGAGCCAGTGGCGTTGTGACAGCCTATGACCTCATCGTCGTGCGTGCGGTCCCAGACGGTTAGTGGGTTCGACGCGCCGGGAACGTAGTCGGCGAGATCACCGATCTTGATGTCGTCGATTGCGCCGGACGGGTTGACCGTAAACAAAAGAGTATCGTCGTCCCAATAGAGCGCGTCGTACTGAAAGTCCGTCGGTGTGGTAATGCCGTTGCCAATACTCGTCGATCCGATCTGGAACGGGTGATTCGTCGGACCCCAAACGTAGCCTAGAGAGAACTCAACCGGCGAATTCGCTTTGCCACCGGTATACAACGTCTCGTTTGGGCGATTGTCGACCAGAAGGTGATCTTCCGCATCGTACACTTTTGTCGACTCTTGCCATTGAAGCTGCGCGTCTTCGCTGTAGTCGAGCTGCCCAACCTGACGTCCGACGGTGTCGTACTGAAACTGCGTCGTCGTATTGTTTTGGAGCGTTCCCGTGCCATTATCGGTGCAGTGCACGGTTGCCTCACCGCAGGTGTTCGCGGTCGAGTTCCCGACCGGGAACGACTGCTTGGCATCGAATTGATACGACCCAGTCGCCGGGAAACGCGGCGGTGAAACGCCGATCGATCGCACTTGTATGATTCGAACGCCGTTTGCCATCTTCGCCGGCACGGCAGACTTGTCGTCACTGGGGTATAGCTCCGTAACGATCTCGCCACGCGTCGAATACGTCGCGGCAAGCGTCGATCCCGCAATCCACGCACCGTTGTTGAACACCTGCGTGGAGCCGCCCAGCTGCTCGCCTTCCGCGTTGTACGTCATCCCGCTTTCCTGCCAGGCGGGCATCGATTCGGAAAGCGGCAACCCGGAAGGCCCATAGGAGATCGTGTCCGGCGCTTGACCGGTGCTGTCGCCACGGCTGGTCGGGCGCCGCCCGCCGGTGTATGCGAAGCTCAAGAACGCATTCCCGGGAAGGGTTACTTTTCGCACCAGATTGTCGGCGCGGTAGCTGTAACCCAGGACATTGGGCATGTTCGCCAGACCACTGATCGAAATTGCGGACCGCAACCCGTCGGCATAGTATCCGTAGGTCAGCGTCGCCGGCGTGTTGGAGCCCACGGCCTCCATGCGGGTGCTCTTGCGGCCGTCAGCGTCGTACGCATCGGCGATCGAGCCGACACCGTTCTGCGCGCTCGCCAGCCGACCGTCGTCGTCGTACATGAACGTCTGCGCCGTGGTGGAAGTCGGGTTGAACGTAGCCTGGTACTTCAGCCCGCGCTCGTTGTACGAGAAGTTGCGGCATTCGGGCTTCGCATTGCAGGTTTGCGAGAGGAGACCGGCGCTGCCGGCTCCGTCGTAGGTGTTCGTGACCGGCATCATGCCGATCGAGGAGTCCCGGTACTGGACAGTGGCCCGGTCCAGCGCGTCGAAGGTCGTGCCGGCCGTATCTTGCCATGAGAAGTTGGTGTTGCCCGTGGAGCCCGTCTCCGCCCAGGTGGGCGTCCCGCTGGCGGGCAGATATTCTTGCGTCTCGAAAAGATTGCCGTACGCCTGATACGAGGGGCTCGTGCCGACGTGGACGTTGCCGCCCGCGGTCAGGTCGTAGAGATAGCGCGTGCTCCAAGGGACGGGATAGTAAAAATCGCTGTTGGGATCGGGCGGCTGCTGCACCTCGATCAGACGATCCGCGCCATCGTACCATTTGTGGGTGGTCGCCGGAGTGCTGGTGTGATTGGTGATCTCAACGGTCTCGTTGCCGTCGAGATCGTACTGGAACTGCGTTGAGACGCCGGCCGCGAATTCGGAGGGGTTCTGCGTCGTCGCAAGCGTTCCATCGGGGAAGTAGGTCTTACGAGTGACGATCGTTGACAACGGAATTCCCGGTGTCTTCGCACAAGAACCATAGGGCAATGAAGTATCGTCCGGGTCGCCGATGGCGACGACGCGGTTCAACGCGTCGTACGAAAGAACCGTCGTCGTCGTTGGGTCGTTTCCGTCGCCCATCGAGCAGATGAGGTTGCCTGACGTATCGTAGGTCAGGGATTCCAGCGGTGTGCGCATGCCGTCCGGCTGGCTGATCGGATCGCCGGCGACGGACGTCGGCAGACCGTAATCTACGCCGCCTTGCCGAGCCGGGTCGTATCCGATCGCGCGGTTGTAGCCCATCGGTGTTCGAATATTCGTCAGCTCGCCGTACGGCTCGTACGACGGCGCTGGATTGACGGGGTACGTGAAGACGGCGTGCGCCGAGGAGCCGTTGTTCGCGCATAGCGCGTCGGGCCCGCCAGCCGTGGGCGGCCCAGCGGCCGTCCAGTCCCCGCTCGGATGGCTCGCGCGCTGATCGCAGTACGCGATTACATTGTTGAATTGGTCGTAGTCGTAAAGCTGCGTCGGCCGGAACGTCGCCGTTCCGGTCGGCGTAATCACCGTCGTAGACGGTTCCGCTACCGCGACGGTGTTGCCGTTGGTATCGTACGCGTAGTCGGTCTGATACCCACGAGGATTCATTTCCGAAGTGAGATTGTTGTTCGCGTCCCACGTTTCGTTCGTGACGAGAGCGCGCGACCAGTCACTACACTGCTGTCCCTGGCTCGTGCTCGCCGTGCACTCTTGCGTCTGCGTCGGACGGCCCAGCCCGTCGACCACCCAGTTCGTCATGTGGCCGTCGGTGTCGCGATAGGTCGGCGTCGGGACGCCGGTCGTGTAGAATTCAGTGAGGTATCCATATGCAGTAGCGGGGAAACCCGACTGCAAAGGGCCAGAGGTGACGGCGTCCGAAATTGTCGGATTCACCACACCCACGTGCTCGATGGAGCTCACCGTCGAAGAGACGGCGCTGGTTCCGGTGTATCCCAGCAACAATCCCTCACCATCGCTGCCGCAGCTGCCCGCGGTGCAACCGGCGTTGTACCGGGGACTCGAAAGATCTGCCAACACCCAGTCGCTCCCAAGGGGCTGGTAGCTGAATGTCTGCAGGGGGCGCGTTCCGGCACTGTTGTTCGGCGGCCGCTCCACGGACGCAAGGTTCCCGTTCGCGTCGTAGCCGTAGATGACGCTGGTTCCGCCGTCCGGAAAGGTCAGCTGCTGCAAGAGCCGATGGCCGTTGAAGTCGGCGAACGCCAGCGTCGCGCTCATGCCGGACTCGGTCGTCGCCGTGATCCCGCTGATCTTGCCGGTGACCGAGGCGTCGCCGGTGTCCCAGGAATAGTTGAAGGTGATCGAGGTGTTGCGGTTGCGCCCGATGATCTGGTGGATGCGGCCGGCATAGCCGCCTACGGTGCCGGACGTGGTGGAGCACGACTGGCTCGGGTCGACGTTGTAAAAGTAGTACAGTGTCCCGGACTTCTTCTGCCACAGCAGCCCGCATGCGCCGTCCCAGGTCAGCGTCGAGTGATCGCCGGGCGGCGCGCTCACGGTGTAGCCGCCGTACGTGATGTCGTCGTACCGG